>OLOC01001301.1_pt1 | contig 15116 bp, 10 predicted proteins | sample 1643111 | NCBI WGS metagenome assembly OLOC01 (sample SAMEA3136633, study PRJEB25190) | human gut metagenome
ATACAATATTTAACCACAAAATTACCACCTTTACTTTTCACAGTTCTATAAATTCAAGTTTGCAGCTTTAATTATACCACATATCTATGAAAATTTCAACTCTGTTGAGCGATTTGACAACTGCCAGACAGAAACAGCATCTCCGTCTGGCTATGTAAAAACGGCATCAGCTTCACGCTAATGCCGCCTTTTTCTTCGGTCAGTCCGTTATAAAATTCCTGCTTTTTTGAGATACCCTACACTATCATAGCAGCCACGAAAATAGACGGACTGCATTTCCATATCCGTAAGCTTGTTTTTCAGCTCCATTGCCTCAATGAGAGCCGCACATTCTTCCTCGGTCAGTTCCGCAGACTTCTCCGTATCGAACACGCCGAACACCTTTGGATATTTCTCATACAGGCTCTCAATCTCGACTTGCACGGCACGGTATTCCTCGTTTTCCTTTGAGAGCTTTGCTATGACAGAGCTGAGATACTCGTTAAAAATATTGCTGTGGACATCTACAAATGTTTCAAATCTGAACTCGCCAGACACCTTTACCACCTCCGCTGTTTGCTAATCTATACCTATTATAATGCCCAGATTTCCACAATACAAATGTGCAAATGCCGTTACCGTTCCAAATCCTTATTTTTTCTTTCGGGAAGTTCGTTGTCTTGCTCTGGCTCGGTGTCAATGGCAGAGGGGTCTTTTTCGTTCAAATTCAGCTCAATATTGAGAGCGTTCAGCCTGTCGGTTTTCTCTTTCAGCTCCTCCTCAAATGCAAAAGGCTTCTTGACTTCGACCTTTGCATTTTCAAGCTGTGTAACAATTTCCTCCTTTCTTGTCTTTGCGGCTGTAAGCATAGCAGGAAGTCTTGACAGCTCATTCTCAATTCGGGTCAGATTACCGAGAGCGTCCGAGCCTAACTCAACCTTGTGCCTGCTCTTTCCGCAGAGATTTAAGCAATAGTTTGAATTAACAGGGTCGTAATAAACCTCCAACTTGAAGCCACGGTAACTGCCGATTTCGGTAGGCTTTGACAGCGGATTTTCTTTGCAGAGTGCAAGAAGCATTTGTCCTGCGTCCGCTTTTTCGGTGTAGGTCACGCCCTGCAAGGTCATCGGGCAGAACTTATCCTCGCCCTGTGGCTTGTGCTGTTCGGCAAGGACGGTATCTGCTTCATAGCCTGTAATGCGTTCCTCATACTCCTTAATCAGCTTTGGGAACTGCTGTAAAATTCTGTCCTCAAGGTCGTAATGCTCGGACAGATAGCTCTGTTTCAGCACTCGGAGCTTCGATACCTGTATATCCAAATCCATTTTTTCTTTGAAACGCTCGTCGCCTGTTGCAAGCATTTTAACTTCCGCAAAGGACAAAGCAACCTCGTCCACATCTTCAGCAGAACGGATAGGACTTTTGCTTGTCATTATCTGGCTAATGAATTTCTGCTTGCTTTCCACTAACTGATAAAGGTAGGCATCAAAGGTCTGCTCGGTAACATAGCGGTAAACTTCAACCTCTGGGAACATATTGCCCTGCCGTTCAATACGCCCCTGCCTTTGTTCGAGGTCAGAGGGTCGCCACGGACAATCCAAATTGTGAATAGCGATAAGGCGGTCTTGGACATTTGTGCCTGCTCCCATTTTCGGGGTAGAGCCGAGTAACACACGGACTTCGCCGCTTCGTACCTTTGCAAACAGTTCCTTTTTCTGTGCATCGGTGGTGGCTTCGTGGATAAACCGTACCTGTTCGGCAGGGATACCACGCTCGGTGAGCTTCCCCCGAATATCATCATAAATATTAAAGCTGCCGTCATTTTTCGGAGTGGAGAGGTCGCAGAACACAAGCTGCGTTGCTTTCGTGTCGGCGTGTTCCTCCCAGATACGATAGACATTATCCACGCAGGCATTGACCTTGCTGTCGGGGTCATCGGGCAGCATCGGGTCAATCATTCTCTGGTCGAGTGCAAGTTTTCGCCCGTCATTCGTGATTTTGAGCATATTGTCGATGTTCGGCTCAACAGCTCTGGCACGGACTTTCTCGGCTCGCTTGGCAAGGTTGGCGACCATTTCTGTCTGTATCTCGCTCGGCTTGGTCTTGATATTGTGGTAATTGACCTTTGGAACGGGGAGCTTCAACATATCGGCGGTTTGAATGTCCGCAACCTCTCGGAACATCTGCATAAGCTCTGGCAGGTTATAGAACTTGGCAAATCTCGTCTTGGCTCGGTAGTTTGTACCCTCTGGGGCAAGCTCTAAAGCCGTGACGGTTTCTCCGAAAGTGGACGCCCAACTGTCAAAATGCTGTAAGCCGTTTTGCATCAGCGTGTCATACTGCAAGTACCTTTGAACAGAATACAACTCCACCATTGAGTTTGAAACAGGCGTACCCGTTGCGAATACCGTACCTCGGCTGCCTGTGATTTCGTCCAGATAGCGGCACTTCATAAAGAGGTCGGAGCTTTTCTGTGCTTCGGTCTGGGCAATGCCGCCCACATTCCTCATCTTGGTGTAGAGGTACAGGTTCTTGTAAAAATGACTTTCGTCAATGAACAGACGGTCAACGCCCAATTCCTCAAAATCAATCACGGTGTCTTTCCGCTTGGTGTCGTTGAGCTTGTCGAGCTTCGCTTGGATTGATTTTCGGGTTTTCATTAGCTGCTTGACCGTGAACTGTTCGCCGTGGGATTTCTGAATATCGTCAATGCCCATCTCTATATCGTCAAGCTGTCTTTGGAGCTGCTCCCTCTGGCGTTCCATACTCATCGGTATTTTTTCAAACTGGCTATGCCCTATGATGACCGCATCGTAATCGCCTGTGGCTATTCTGCCGCAGAACTTTTTACGGTTGGCGGTTTCAAAGTCCTGCTTTCGTGCCACTAAAATATTGGCACTCGGATACAATCGCAGATACTCGGAAGCCCACTGACCGACAAGGTGATTTGGTACAACAAACATAGATTTCTGGCAGAGTCCGAGCCGCTTGCTCTCCTGTGCGGCTGCGACCATTTCAAAGGTTTTGCCTGCACCGACCTTGTGTGCAAGGAGCGTGTTGCCGCCGTAAAGGATATGGGCAATCGCATTGACTTGGTGAGGTCGGAGCGTGATTTCTGGGCTGATACCTCCGAAAGTGATATGTCTGCCGTCATACTCACGGGGGCGGACAGAGTTAAAGGTATCGTTGTAAGAACGGACAAGGCGGTTTCTGCGTTCGGGGTCTTTCCAAATCCAATCCTGAAACGCCTGCTTGATAACTTCCTGCTTTGCCTGTGCCGCCGTGGTTTCCTTGTGGTTGAATACTGCCTTTTTGTTGCCGTTTTCGTCGTAAACATAGTCAAAGATACGCACATCACGCAGATTAAGCGTGTCCTCGATAATACGATAGGCGGAAGCCCTCTTTGTACCGTAGGTGCTGTCCGCCTTGACATTGCTGTAATCGGAACTCTTATTCTCGATAAACCAATCGCCGTTCATCGCTGTGTAGCGTACCTTGATTTTGCCTGCCGCATAGTTTGACGGAGTTAAAAGCTCCATAACAAACTGCTGAATATCCTCCTGCGGTATCCAAGTAGCACCAAGTCGGACGGAGATTTCGCCTGCACTCAAATCCTTTGGAATAACCTTTTTGAGTGCTTCGGCGTTGATTATAAGCTCTGGGTCTGTCTTTGCCGCCGTTTCTGCAATCACAAGTTTATTGCGGACATTGCCAGACAGGTATTCGTCTGCGGTCACATATTTTGCAGGCTCGGATTGGGGTATCTTAAAGATAACGCCCTGTAAATCACGGATTAGCTCCGCCTGTTCCTTGCCTGTCAACTTCGCCATAAACGGCAAATCCACACGGGCTTTTTCTCCGATGGAGATTGCAAGGGCTTCGCTTGCCGTTTCCACGGAAGTCACGGCACGGTGGGGCTTGATAGTCCTCTTGGAGAACATATCGGCTTTCCGTTTGAAATTGCCCTCGTCGTCAAGCACCTCCAGAGAGCATAAAAGGAAGTAGCTCTCGTCCGAAGCAAACGCCAGATAGTTCCCTCGGCTGTTGATAAGACCGTACTTTGCGGTGTAGGCGTCGTACAGTCGGTTAAGGTTTTCCTGCTCGGTGCGTATGAGTTCCTCTGGATAATCCTCGGTCTGGTATGCTATGAGCTTCCGCACACAATCCCTTATTTCCACCAAGCCTTTTACACGGCTCTCGGCAGTCATTGAGAGATTGGCAGGGGTCATCACATTGTTTTCACGGAAATACACCTTGCCGTTTACCAGAGTGTAGGAGAAGTTTTTAACGCTTGGGTCGGCAGGGATAGCCTCGTCCTGCCCGTCGGAGATTTCGTCAATCTCATATTCTGGAATTTCGCCGTTGATGTTCTGCACGGCTTCGTGGAGCAGCTCGGCAAGGGGAATATCCTTTTTCGCTTTGCAGGCAGCGTCCATCTTCCCGAAGCGTGTGCTTTCCATTACCATATCGCCCATAACCATCTCTGGGTGTTTAACAAAATAGCTGTTCATCGTAACGCCGTTTTCGTCCGTATCAAGGTGTACCCAATCTGGCTCGATGTCGATTACTCGGTCACGCTTCTGCAAAATGAGAATATCACTTGTGACCTCTGTGCCTGCGTTTGCCCGAAAAGTATTGTCGGGCAGACGGACAGCTCCCAACAGCTCGGCTCTCTGGGCGATATATTTCCGCACCTCTGGACTCGCTTTATCCATCGTACCCTTTGAGGTAATGAACATCACAACGCCACCGGCACGGGCTTTATCCAATGCCTTTGCGAAAAAGTAATCGTGTATGCGGAAATTCTGGGCGTTGTATCGGCTGTCATTGACCCGAAAATCTCCAAACGGCACATTGCCAAGCACCACATCAAAGTAGTCATCTGGCAGCTTTGTTTTCTCAAAACCCTCTATGGCGATATTCGCTTTCTGATAGAGCTGCTTTGCAATCCTGCCTGTCAAAGAGTCGATTTCTACGCCGTGGAGCTTTGATTTTTCCATACTGTCGGGAAGCAGACCGAAGAAATTGCCTGTACCGCAGGACGGCTCCAAGATGTTGCCCTCGGAGAAACCCAGACGGTCAAGTGCTTCATACATTGCCTTGATAACAATAGGCGGAGTATAAAAGGCAGTCAGCGTGGACTCTTTTGCGGCACGGTATTCCTCTGGAGAGAGGGTTACATACAGCTCCTTAAATTCATTTGCCCAAGCCGCATTGTTCTCATCAAACGCCATAGACAGACCGCCCCAACCCACATATCCTGCAAGTATTTTTTGTTCTTCGGGTGTGGCAAGACGGTTTTCGATTTCAAGGTCGTGTAAGAGATTGACTGCCGCCATATTTGCCTTAAACTTTTCCTTTGCTCCGCCAATACCTAAAGTATCCTCGGTAATACGGTAGTTGCTGCGGTCAGAGGTAACGGCAGGAGCTTTTTCTTTTTCGGGAAGTGACTCTGCCTGCTCCTGTGCTTTAAGCCATTCACGGACACGGGGCAGCTTCTCCACACGGTTAATCGGGAAGCCTGCTTCGTTCTGGAATGTGATGTCACGCATCGAAACATCGCCGCTGATTTTTCCAACACTTTCGATGACATAGCGGCGGTTATCAAGCGTGATTTCCTTGCCGATGAGGTCGTCTGTCTGCTCCATAGCAGGGGCAGGAGCTTCCGCACTATTAAGCGTATCCGCAACCGCCTGTGCTTCTTCCTCGCTGTTAAAAGTCTGGTAGATACCGTCAATATCGTAATATCTGCCGTCCTGTGTATCGGAAACAACATTGTTATCACGAATAATAAACGGCTCGTCAAATGCGTCTGAGGTCTGCTCCACGGTAAAGCGTGGTGTATCTTCAGATTGCTCCGCTTCTTCGGGAACTCTAAACCATTCGCTTTCGGTAGCCATTATCTCGGCAAGGAGCGTTTCGTCCTCTTTCGTCAGCTCGGTGTGCTGCTCCAGATAGGGAATGAACTGCTCACGCCCGAAACGCAAGCTCTCCATCTTCTCTCGGTAGTAGTCCTCGCCTTGCTTTTTCCACTCTGGGATAAAGGGGCAGTTCGGGGATAGGCAGTAATCATAGTAATTTTTGATATGGGCAATCAAATCGCCCTCGCCGTCGCCAATGTCAAACCGCCCGTCATAGTGGAAGTCCTCACCGTCAAAAACAGCGGAAATCTCAAAATCGGTCTTGTGATACCAACCGATATTTTTATCGCCTTCACGCTCACGGTGCTGTTTTTCGTCCAGAACGCCAAGCAGCTTATTCCCAAGAGCAAAGCTCAAATTGGTAAAACGGTCATTGAACTCCTTATCATAAAAGGCAGGGTGTTCCGAAAAACCGATAGAGAATGTCAAACTGTCTGGCTTTTTCTCAGAGAGTGTTTCTGTTTTCTGCTTCTCGGTAACGACTACTTTCAAGTGGTCGTTTGCCGCATTTTCCTTTAGCTTTTCTTCAAGGTCGCCACGGCTCAACTCTTTGCCGAACAGCGGGAACTCCACATTTTGCAGAGAAACGCTGTCCTCGGAAATGGTCACTACCTCATACTTATCCGCACCGATATACACCACATCGCCCTCGTGATAGAGGTAGTGCAGAGGATGCAGCTCCAAAAGCTCCTGCCCGAAACGCCACGCATTGCTGCGGCTGTAAACATCGCTTGTCTTGCCCTGTACCAATTTCAAAAAGTCAATGAGCTGCTGAACGGTGGCAGGGTCGGATAAATGCTGTTCCATCTGTTCGGCAGTCACATCGGATAGGTCTGTGCGTTCTACATTGGAAAGCAAGGCTTTCTCATAACCGTCCAAATCTCTGATAAAGTCAGAAAGCCTTAACGCAAGGGTATCCCGTTTGTCGGCAGGGGGCAGGTCACGCTTTGAGTCAATAAAAACCTGTCGCCGTATCTTCCTTTGACTCTCAATCTCATATTGCGGAGCTTCGACCTTTTCCAGATAGTCGGCGTAATGTTCTTCCTCTTTTGGATTGAGATAGCATTTATTCTTCACTATCAACTCACGCAAGCGTTTTTCAACCTTTGACCAAGGGAGAAGTACATCGGGTTCGGTATATGAACCGTGCTTTTCTATGGCAATACCTTTTCCACTAAACCAAGCACCGCCCTGTGTACCGTCTGGATAGAAATGCGTACCGCCGCCGATACCATATTCCTTTTTAAGAAATTCAATATTCTTCTTGCTATCCTCGTGCTTCCAGAACTGACGATAAATACGGTACTTGCCGTCTTGAAAATCGCTTCCCTTTACCAGAACAGAGTCAATATCCTCCTGTGAAACGGAAAAAGCAGAGGACTTTTCTTCCTCTGCTTCAACCATCATTTCAATCTGTTCATCCACTGTGGGGAGATTGGCTCTGACCTCATCTTCGTTGGCAATGCTTACTTGTAAATCAGTTCGGTCAAGATGACCTCCTCCGCTTGACTGCGGATATTGTTCATCATTCCTACCCACTGCATCGGTGCTTTCTCTTTCAGCTCCTCCGTCACGCCCTGTTCCTCGGAGAGCTGCTTCGTCAGAAGCTCCAATCTCTGGAGTGCGGTCTGTTCGGTCTGGTAGAGATGTTCGGAGAGTTTCCCCGATAAGTCACTCGCTTGTTCTGCTCCAGATAATCCCTGTGCATCATAGCGTACCTGCCAAGCTGAATTTCTGGCTCTGTCGGTAATGTTAGGTCGGGAATAAGATAATCCCCCTGTTTCGTGTAAGTGATTTCGCTCATTATCGTTGCTCCTTTCGGGTTGTTTTCTGCCCTTATCATACTGATTTCGGGCTGTTTGTGCAAAGGTGCGATTTTGGCTTTTCTCTGCAATTTGCACATTTCGGACGGTCTGGGAAATCTCTCGGAGTGCCATTTCGGAAATATCGCTTGTGGCAAGTCCGATAGCGTTTATCGTGGCAGGGGTATTGAAATTGATAATGTCGGAAAAATCGTCACGCTCAAAATACTCGCCTGTATCCAGACCGCAGCGGCTCATCAGCATAAATGCAACGCTGTTTACTGCAAGCCGCTTATAGATAACCTCAACATTGAAGTCGTCAAGTTCCTCTAAAAAGCTGTCCTTCGTACACTCTTTAAGCTGTGCCAGATAATCGGGCAAATTGTCCTCAACGGCGTTTTTAGCGGTCTGCATAAGAGCTTCGTCCAAATCGTTACCCTCTAAATCTCCAAACCTGTCGGAGAGCCGTTCAATGACCGCCTGCTCGTATCGCTCATTCATCTGCCATATCGGAACAGGGCGGCTGTTATAATATCCCTCGTGGGTATCGGAAACATCAAAGTAATATTTGAGGGTATTCCTGCGACCTTTCGTATCAAACACCGCTATTCCACGGCTGTCCTTATTTACCCAACGCTTAAACTGTTTGTTCCAAGTTTCAAGCGTGGTTACAGCAGTAGCGTCGGGGCGTTGAGCGAAAATCAAGAGCTGCTCATCAAAGCGGCACTTATAATTTCGGCAGGCAGAGGATAGAAAGTTCTGCCACGCCTGCGGATTCCTCGAAACCGCAGCACCTGTACGCTGATACAGTTCTGTAATTAGCTGATACTTCGCAGCCATATTTTCGTACACCTCCTTATCGTCTTAAATCTTTATATCTGTGCTTTTTCATTCCGCACCACCGCCCAGAAAGGAAATGACCTTGTTCGCCTTGATACTCTTTTGCAGGTCGTTGATAATGGTAATGTCCGCAACCGTGATGCCCTGCATAGAGAGAATATCATCCATTGTCATTGCGGAAATCTCTTTTTCATCGGTAAAGCCAGCTTCAAAAATCTTGTTCAAGACCTTAATTGCTTTTTGATTTACAGCCATTTTCTCAATCCTCCTTATCGTTCTAAATTCTTATGCTTCGGTGCTTTGACCGCCTGCGGCTCAGCAAGTATCGGCTCATAGGTCGCACCGTTTTTCTCCATACGCTCGGCAAACTCGCAGATATGATAGAGGTAATTGCCGACTTCGGTATGATACTCGTCGATATAACGGCAGGTGTGTTCCGACTTTTCGCCCCAAGCAGAGGTAACACGAATTTTGCCGCCGTCTGGAATACGAAACAGCTCCTTGTAATGAGAGTCAATAAAACGGATACCTTTTTCTGCATTGCCGATATGCTTGTCGAGCCATTCCTTGACATAGCAATAGCAGTAAAAATTATAGTCGCCCTTTGTGGGATTTAAGCGGAGCAGATAGGCATACTTTTCGGTATCCACTCGTAAGCCGTACTCGGTGCAGTAGTTTCCCTTAAAGGCACTATCGGGGAAACGCCTTGCATACTCGCTCATAGCAGGGCGATTTTGTAACAGCCCATATTCGGGAGAACGCAGGGCGTTGATAACCTCGTCAAGCTCTGTCTTAAATTCGTCTGTTTTCCATTGCGGTCTGTGGTCGTTCCAAGTGGTATAAAATCCATAACCGCCAGAGTCGAAGTCGCCACGAAGATGACCGATATTGCCTGTCTGTCCTGTTATCTGCATACTCTGGGAATAGGTGTATTTCCATTCATTCGGTGCAATCGCCCGTATCTCCATATCAGCGTTCCTCCTTACTGTGGGGTTTCTTTGCCTTTTCCTGTTTCTTGATTGCGGCAACCGCTTCCTTTGCCCAATCGGGCATTTTCTCTGGTTTGATAACGCCAAGCACATCGTACCTTTCCCATCTGGCACGCTTACCGTCTGCAAGGCAAGTACCGAATACCGCCTGACCTCTGCCGCCAATTGCACCGTGTCCGCCGTCCACCAATACAAGCTGATAGGCGGAGTGCTGATATTCATAGCGGTTAAGCTCTGCATTGATAACCACCACCTTGCCAACAATGCTCTCATTTCGGTTATCAGGAATACAATCCTCTGTGGTAAACGGGGTCATATCAAAATCAAATCGGGATTGTTCCTCTTTGACGACTTCAATCTGTGCCTGCACTCGGTCAGTAAATATCTGCATTGCTTCCAGATAATCGTCTGTACCGACACCCTCTGTCGGCCACGCTGCTGACAGAGGGTTGTCATAGGTGCAGTAGCAGACCATAAAGGGATATTTGTCTGCTTCGTTTACACCGAAAACAACCTCTTTTTTGCCGATATGGATACTCTGTTTGACCTCATAATCGCCAAGCATACGCTTTTCTTCATTCTCCATCGGGTTGCTCCTTTCTTTGTTTTTTCTCTTTCTGCTCGTCTAAAATCTTGCGGATACAGACATCGCAGAAAATAATAGACCCGTCCTTGTATCGGGGATAAGGACAGGTCGTACAGTCATATATTTTCTTTTTATCGCTCACGGTCATCACGCTGCCTTTGCTTTTTCTGGGGCTGATTGTACGGCATATTACACTCGGTTTTATACCGTTCATTCAGTTTTTCTCTGGCAGAGGACAGCTCATTGCAGTAATAGCCCCAGAAATATTCCTTGCCGTTTTTACAATACCAACAGACATACGGATTAGGAGCTTTTGGGTTATGACCGATGACAAGCTCGTTACTCCCGATAGTACAGCTCTCGATAATTTCATAACCGCCGTTTATGCGTTTTTCTTCGTTCATAAGCACCTCTCATTCTTTGGCGTACTTGCGGTACGCCTTTTCGCCTGCGGCACGGAGCTTCTGAACACGACTGCTTCCCATAAGCTCTGGAAACTCCGCTTGCAGCTTCCGCCGTGTCCTGCCCACGCTCTCAATGCTCGGAAGCCCAAGATAACGGTATTGCAGCATTACCTCTGCAAAGGGCATTGCCCCTGTGTCTTTCAAACAGGTATTGCACACCTTTAGATACAACAGCATATCGTCATTTCTGGCTTCCTCGTCCTTTTCCAGAATAGCTTTCACTTTGCCCTCAATGGTTTTGAGATTTCTCATCGTACACCTCCATATAAATAGGAAAAGGGCGGCTCGTTGTGGCAAGCCGCCCCGTTCCTGCGAAATCGGGTTACTTCTTCTTCCTATTTCGGATATTGAGCCAAATACAAGCTCCGATGATAAACGCCACAAGAACTATGGCAACAATCGTTTTAGCGTCCATTCCTTAATCCTCCTTTTTCTTTCTGTTCTTAAAGCCGATAAAGCCAAGCACTCCTGCACCTGCAAGGGAAACAGCCGCAAGGCTTACCCACAAGCCCAGATTAAAGTCGTCGCCCGTTTTCGGGGTATCTCTGAACTCGTTGTGCATCTGGACAATCGTGGTCGCACCGACCTTGATAGTGAGCTGTTTGTCGGCAGGGAGAATATATCCTGCGGAAGCCTTGTCGCTTACCTCGGATACGGTGTATTCGCCAATTCTCAAATCCTCAACGAAGATTTCGCCGTTTCGGTCAGTTGTAAAGGTCTTGTCATAACCGTTTACGCCTGTTACTCGGAAAGAGAAGCCCTCAACCTTGCCGTCGGAAGATGTTTTGACAATTTTGAGAGAGCCTGTCTGTGCGGCGTTCACAAAGCCTTTTCCTGCTTCATTTTCTACCACATAGGTCTTGCCGTTTTCCTCAATGGATACGGTATAGACATTTTCATCAAGTACGAAGCCTGTCGGAGCTGCCTTTTCACGGACAAAATATTTGCCGTAGCGGAGTTCCTTCATCTGGTAGATACCGCCGTCAAGCTCGGTCATTTCTCCAAGCAGCTCATCGTCCTTATCAAACTCGCCGTTTCCGTTGGTATCGGCAAATACCTCAAAGACAGCACCAGAGAGCTTGTTGTCTGGATAATCCTTATCCACCTTTGTCAGCTCAATGCTGCCCTTAATGAAGTAGTTGATAAGCTCGATTTCCACAACCTCGTCCACCTTGCCGATAGTAACGGCGATTTCTTCTTCGGATAGTACAAAGCCTTTCGGACTTTCGATTTCACGGATTATCCAAGTACCATAGGGCACTTTGGCAAAAGAAAAACTACCGTCATCTTTTGATGTGGTAGTCTGGATAGCATTTTCTTTTGTAAATTCCTCTGTGCCTGCCTTAAAGATACCGATGACCGCACCGCCTAACGCCTTGCCGTCCTCATCTGATTTCTTACCGCTGACAGAGCCGTAAATGAGTTTGTTCTCAATGGCTTCGCCGTCATTTGCTGTGATGTGGACGGTTGCAGTGTCCTGTCCTTGATATTCAAAGGTTACAGGGTATTTCTGGTCGCTTATGATATATGCGGAGTTGGTGGAGATTTCTTTGACATAGTAGCTGCCAAACGGTAAATCGGTTGCCGCCTTGCCATAGCCGTTCTCGTCAAAGGAGATAATCTCAATCAAGCCGTCGGCAGGGATTACCGTGCCGTCTGCGGCAACAATATCCTTTTCCGCATACAAGCCAAAGGTTACATCAAAGATTTCTCCATTATTGTCGATACCGTAATTTTTATCCACCTCAAGGCTCTTAGTAAGGTCGATTCCCACACGCTGACGCTCGTTATAGAAGCTCGTTGCCGTTTCGGTAACAGCCATATTCTGACCTGCATAAACAAGCTCGACAGAGTGGATTTCATCATTCAGCACCATTCCAAACGGAGCTGTGATTTCCTTGACCTCATATTTTCCGAGGTATAATTCCTTTGATTTTGCCGTACCGTCTGCACCTGTGGTAACGGTATCCACAACCTCGCCTTTGGAAGCTCGGAGCGTTCCGTCCAAAGTGTAAATATCTTCGGCGGCGGTAATCTCATAAACTGCACCCTCAAGACCGCTTACTGCAAAAATCGGCTGATACAGACCGTTATTCTCGGATACGGAGCTGAACACCTCGCCAGATTTGGAAACAGTAATCGTGCCTTTCTGTGCCAGATTGGAGCGTACCACCTCAATGACAGTAATGCCGCTTTCTTCGGTGGAATCGGATTGCTCCACATCAAAATAGACAGGCTCGGAATCTAAGACATAGCCATACGGAGCTTGCACCTCTACAAGAGAATAGCCCTTGCCGTATTCCAAAGTCTGCGGCGTGATGAGATAACCGTCTGCTGTGGTATAAAAGGTGTCGATGGTCGTTACTTCGGGGTAAGTGAATGTCATTGTGATGAGGTTTCCATTCGGGTCATAAAGCTGAAAGCCTGCACCTGCATACGGAATGGTGTTGCCTGTTTCCGCATCTTTCTTGACAATCTTGATATAGCTTTCAAAGTTGGCGTTGTTGATTAGGAAACGGTAGGTCTGACCGTCGGCACTGATAAACACATCAAAGTCCTTCATCAGCTCACGCCCATCCCAACCAGAGGTCTGGTGGACGGTGTAGATACCGTAAGGCATATCCTTTGTCTGGGCAAAGCCGTTCTCATCGCAAGTGAGGACATCACGCTCGGTTTCCTTTGCATTTTCAAAGCTTCCTGCCGATTTCAGATAGACCTCAAAGGTAGCCCCGACTTCGGGCGTTTCAATTTGGGTTTCGCCGTCATCGGTGTGCTTGATAATAGCGATATTGCCTTTGATAACCTGCTCATTTACATCATTGGCGGTAGAGTTATATTCCACGGTATAAAGCTCTGGCTCTGCTCCTACCTTGTGGATGGTCGGGTCAAGCAAATATCCCTCGGACGGGCTGATTTCTCGGATAGTCCAGTCATCACCGCAGACATAATACTCTGTGGTAAACTGACCGTTGTTGTCTGTGGCGTAGGTGTCAATCAGTTCTTCGCCCTTGTAAATGCCGTAAACCGCACCTGCAAGAGAAGCGTCGCCCTGTTCCGTTCCCGTTTCCACATCGGATTTTGTCACGGTCACATTGAACTTTTTGAGTACATTGACAAAGGTACGGCTCGTTACCTTTTCCCATTCAATCGGTGCTGTCTGGGATGCAGGAACGACATAGCGGATAGCCGTATCCACTTCCTCAACCACATACGGCGTATCTCCGCTGATAAGGACATCAGAGAATTTCGCCACACCCTTTGCGTCGGTCACGGCATATTCGTCAACAGGCAAGCCGCTTAAAGATGTTCCGTAAAGGTGGAACTTCACACCCTCTACCAGATTGTCCTCGGAATTTTTGATAACCTCCAGAGAGCCACGCTTCAAGGTGTTGTTGAAGTTTACCGTGGTCGTTTTTCCACCAATAAGGGTTACAGTCTGGGATTTCTGCGGTTCGTAACGGTCAATGGACTGTTCGGTAATGGTATAGGTGGCAGGGAATAAGCCTTCCACGGTAATATTTCCGTCTTTGTCTGTCGTTACGGTCTTGTTGAAGTTATCGCCCTTGATATTAAACTGAATACCGCCGACAACGCCGTCCTCGGAAGTCTTTTTCAGGGCAATCGTGCTTGTCGGCGTTTCAATATTGAGATATGCGACAACCGTATCGGCGTTCTCAACGCCCGTTACCAAATCCTGCAAGTTCGGGTCGCCGTAAGCAATCATCTTTGCACTGTCGCTGACTGTCGGCACGCCGTTTCGCTTTGCCGTGATACGGACAGAGCCAGAAACGGCAACGGCAGAGCTGATTGTCAGCTTATCGCCAGACCTTGACACCTTTACATTTCCGTCAGAGCTTGAAAAGCTGTAATCGGAAAGGACACTGTTTTTATCGGTCAGCGTGATACTGTACTTTCCGTCCTTATAGGCAAGCTCTTTGGTAATATCATTTTTACCGCCCGACATAAAGCTCGGAATGGTGTTATGCTCACTCAGCAGCGAAACAATCTGGTCATAGGCAGCCTTTGCTCCGCTGTTGGGATAATTTGAGCCGAAGTGCAGGCTGTATGCCTTTGTACTGTTCTGCTGATATGAGCCTGTGGCTTCACGGCAGCCTGTTACAAACTCCCATACAAGAGTCTGTGTCGCAAGCCATTTTTCATCATCACTGCCCGACAGATGACTGCGGTTGCCCTGATACCCATAGAGCAGGGCAAGTCCAACCGCCTTTTTCTGGTTTGTGGAAAGGGCGTTCCAAGTATCAGAGGAAGCCTTTTTCAAGGTGTTTCCCGTTTTCAGCGGTACGCCCGGCTGAATACAGAACGCATTTTCTCCGTCCACAAACATACGGTATTTGTATTTTCCCGTACCGCCTGCGGTATAGCCGTCAAAGACAGCACTTGAATTGTATCTCATCGTATTGCCGCTGCTGTCATAGGTGTGGGTAAAAGAAATCGTGCCTATATCGCCCGCAGCAAACGCCGTTGTCGCAGGCAAAACGGACAATGCCGTGACCGCAGCCATAAGAGCAACCGCA
>OLOC01001312.1_pt1 | contig 15059 bp, 10 predicted proteins | sample 1643111 | NCBI WGS metagenome assembly OLOC01 (sample SAMEA3136633, study PRJEB25190) | human gut metagenome
TCCTCCTGATGATTTTTAGGCTTATTGCTCTGTGGGGTATTATAGCAGAAAATGGGTGGAGTGGCAATATAATGAGAGGGGAAGTCTTTTGGGGTATCGTAGAAAAATGCTGGGTATTAAATGCCTGGTGTGATATACTGAAAAAAGAATGCTTATGTTTACGACGGAAATATAAATATCCGTTTTGACGGATAGAATGGAGGGAGCTTATGGCAGGTCAAAGGTGTCAGGTTTGTGGGGGTAAGGTTGTAAATGGCAGGTGTTCATTATGTGGGATGCCTTACAGAAATGATGAAGTGTTATATCATTTGAATGAGCCCCGGGAGATACATTATAAACATGCTTCCGCCAAAGTGCGGGATATGATGCGGCAGTATGGACAGGATGCTGATCAAACAACACAACATAACGGAAACGTAAACCGGAATACGAACGTAAACCGGAATACGAACGCAAACCGGAATACAAACATAAATCGGAATACGAATGCAAGCCGCAATACCGATTTGAATCGGAATCTAACCAGAAGCCGGAATACAGGTGCAGCAGCCGGACGTAAGACTGCAGCGGCAGTTAATACCAGGAATAAAACAACGGTGGGCAGAAATCGTGCAGAAGTTTTAGATCAGGGAAAAAAACAGCAAAAAAAAGATCAGAAAAGCAGCGGGGCAGGCTGGATCATATGGTTTATAGTGACACTGGCCATTCTGCTTCCGAAATTATGGGATTTTCTTGCAGACTGGATCGGAACAAATTTGTGAGAATATTTCTGCAGTGAGATCAGGCAGTGCTAAGTGTCTGTATTTTCGTGTATACAGAAATATCCCTTTTCTTTTCTCCTCAGCTGTGTTATACTCATGCCTAGCACAACATATAGATGAAAAACAATATATAGAAGATATAGGTACTATATATAGTATTTTGCATAGCGACTTATATATAGCACAGGGAGGGATGAGCAATGTTATATGTGATCAAGAAAGACGGGACAAGAGAGGAGTTTAATCCGCAGAAGATCGTGGCTGCCGTGAACAAATCCGCAGAGCGTATTCTTTATACTTTTTCAGACGAGGAGAAGGATTTTATCTGCCGTTTTGCCCAGGAGCATGCGGATTCCCTTGGAAAGAATGAGATTGAGATCCAGGAGATGCACAATATCGTGGAGGGGGCTCTGGAGCGTGTGAATCCGGCAGTTGCCAAGAGCTACCGTGATTATCGGAATTACAAGCTGGATTTTATCCATATGATGGATGATGTCTATACCAAGAGTCAGGCGATCCGTTATATCGGTGATAAAAGTAATGCCAATACAGACAGCGCCCTTGTTGCCACGAAACGAAGCCTGATCTTTAATGAGCTGAACAAGGAACTCTATCGGAAGTTTTTTATGAACCGTAATGAGCTTCAGGCATGTAAGGACGGCTACATTTATATTCATGACCAGTCTGCACGTCTGGATACCATGAATTGCTGTCTGTTCGATGTGGCAGCTGTTTTAAGTGGCGGTTTTGAGATGGGTAATGTCTGGTATAACGAGCCGAAGACTCTGGATACAGCCTTTGATGTTATGGGGGATATCATTCTCAGTACAGCAGCACAGCAGTATGGTGGCTTTACAGTGCCGGAGGTTGATAAGATCCTGGCACCGTATGCAAAGAAGAGCTATGATAAATATATTTCCGAATTTATGAAATACTCGGACGAGAGCTGGAGTGGCCGTGAGGAGAGAGCTATTGAGTATGCTCTTGATAAGGTCCGCAGGGATTATGACCAGGGCTGGCAGGGAATTGAGTACAAGCTGAATACCGTCGGTTCTTCCAGAGGTGATTATCCGTTTGTTACGGTGACACTTGGTCTCGGAACCGAGCAGTTTGAGAAGATGTGTACGATTTCCCTTCTTGAGGTCCATCAGGGAGGACAGGGTAAGGCCGGACACAAGAAACCGGTACTTTTCCCGAAGATCGTATTCCTTTATGACAAAGAGATCCATGGTCCAGGAAAGTGCTGTGAGGATATTTTTGAGGCTGGTGTGGAGTGTTCCTCCAAAACCATGTATCCGGACTGGCTGTCTATGTCCGGCGCAGGCTATATTTCCAGTATGTACAGGAAATACAAGAAGGTCATCAGCCCGATGGGATGCCGTGCTTTCTTAAGTCCGTGGTATGAGCGTGGCGGTATGGAGCCGGCGGATGAGAATGATACGCCTGTTTTTGTGGGACGTTTTAACATTGGTGCGGTAAGCCTTCATCTTCCGATGATCCTTGCAAAGGCCAGAGCGGAGAGCAGAGATTTTTATGAGGTTCTGGATTTCTATCTGGAAATGATCCGTAACCTGCATATTCGCACTTACGAATATCTGGGACAGATGCGTGCATCCACCAACCCGCTTGCATATTGTGAAGGCGGTTTCTACGGCGGACATCTGAAACCGAATGAAAAGATTGGCAAGATCCTGAAGCCTATGACAGCTTCCTTCGGTATCACAGCGTTAAATGAGCTTCAGGAACTTTACAATGGCAAATCCATTGCCGAGGATGGGGCGTTTGCTCTGGAGGTCTTGAAATATATCAATGACAAGGTAAATCAGTACAAGAAGGAAGATGGTTATCTTTATGCGATCTACGGAACACCGGCAGAGAGTCTTTGTGGCCTGCAGGTAGAGCAGTTCCGTAAGATGTATGGAATCATTGAGGGCGTTTCTGACAGACCATATGTGAGCAACAGCTTCCACTGCCATGTAACAGAGGATGTGACTCCGATCGAGAAACAGGATCTGGAGGGACGTTTCTGGGAGCTCTGCAATGGCGGTAAGATTCAGTATGTACGTTATCCGATCGGCTACAATAAGGAAGCTATCCGTACACTGATCCGCAGAGCCATGGATCTGGGATATTATGAGGGAGTGAACCTTTCTCTTGCATACTGTGACGATTGTGGTCATGAGGAACTGGAGATGGATGTATGCCCTGTCTGCGGTTCCAGAAACCTGACCAAGATCGACCGTATGAACGGATATCTTTCCTACAGCCGTGTCCATGGAGATACCCGCCTGAATGAGGCGAAGATGGCTGAGATCGCTGAGCGAAAATCTATGTAAATGCTAGCTGTCCGATCAACTGTGGAACAGTGATCGGACAGCCAGATAATATAAAAATATCCCGCAGAGCTGCCGGTAAGACCAGCAGCCGTCTGCGGGATATTTTTATGTAAAGTGAAGTTTTATAGTTCACTTTGTATTCTGAGTCCGTAAAATGATCATTTAATGATAGTTCCGGTCTTCTCACGGTAGCCGTCTTTTGCATGGGCCATGTCTGTGATGATGGTACGGCGTCCGGTTCCCTTCTCCACGAAGGAAACACCTGCTTCGATCTTAGGAAGCATGGAGCCTGCCGCAAACTGTTTGCCGGCAATATATTTCTTGGCATCTTCTGTGGAAATAGTATCCAGATAAGATTCGTGATCCGTATTGTGGTCAAGGCTTACTTTCTCGACGCTTGTAAGGATCATCAGAGTGTCAGCGTTCAGTTCTTCTGCAAGAAGTCCTGCTGCCAGGTCTTTCTCGATGATGGCGCTGGCACCATTCAGCTGAGTTCCCTGCTCAAGAACCGGGATTCCGCCACCGCCTGCGGCAATGACGATCTGCTCTGCTGCAGAGAGGACCTTTACGGTTTCAATCTCTACGATCTTCTGTGGCTTCGGTGCTGCAAGGATACGTCTGTACTGGCCCTCGCCCACCTTTGTGACAAAGTTTCCTTTTTCTTCTTCAGCCTCGGCCTCTTCTGCGTTAAGAACACGTCCAATGATCTTCTCCGGCTCTGCAAATGCTTCATCGTATGGATCGATGACAACCTGTGTCAGAACTGTGCTGACCGGTTTGTAGATCCCTCTGGAGATAAGCTCAGCACGGATGGCGTTCTGAAGGTCATAGCCGATATAACCCTGGCTCATGGCGGAACATACGGACATTGGTGCAAATGTATAATCAGGATGTGCCTTACCGAATTCATTCATTGCGGTGTGGATCATCCCTACCTGCGGACCGTTGCTGTGGGAGATCACTACGCGGGTTCCCTCCTCTACCAGATCTGCGATTACCTTCGCTGCGAGTTTTGTAGCTGTTTTTTGCTCTGGAAGTGTGGTGCCAAGTGCCCGGTGGCCTAATGCAACTACTACGGTTTTTTCGCTCATAGGAAATACCTCGTTTCTCTTAAAAATTGGAATGAAATCAGTTACTGTATTCAGTAACGAGTACATCGAAAACGATGCACGAGTATTATATTTTATTATAAAAGACCTATGTGGGAAATGCAATAGAAAATCGAGTGTTTTCCGAGACAGGAAAAACCGCCTGATCCAGTCAGACGGTTTGATTCCTACTATTTTTTGAGGGGGGAGATAGAGAGTGGTTTTTCATCTATCCAACACCTATTATATAGAGAAAATATGTTTAAAATATGTCGTTAATCTAAAAGAAATGGAAAATTTATAAAGAAAGTTTAAACAAACTTTATAATTTTTATATCCGGTTGCGCATGGTCTGAAAATGTGATACATTGAAAAAGTCTTAATCCTGCATTCTGCGGGATCTGTTCACGCATCGTTTCGATGCAGAAATCCATTTTATTTTATCGAAAAAAATATTGATCATGCACCATTTGCCGGGGAGGGATGCCTTTGTCTGTGGAAAAGTAAGCTTCTGTAAAAAAAACATGTGTATAAGAAATGCCAGATCAGGCAGAAATGAGGAAGAGCCATGAAAAACAGAATATGGAAACAGATGAAGAAAGCCGGAATTGTGACAGTGCTGGCAGGAGCCATGCTGGGAGGAACAATAGAACCGGAGCTGACTCTGGGAGCAGATTTTTTGCCGGGACAGGCACCGTTTATCGATCAGAGTGTGTTCTGGAAAGACATAGAATCCGGACAGGCGGAGCTTGGAATCCGGATTCGCGGCCTGAATGAATGGCTGTCCGGGAGAAGGTTTTCGGAGGATAAGGAGAAAAATGAGAAGTGGGACGATGAACTTCAGAAGATTGAAGATCCATCGGTGGAGCAGGAAGAAGAGATAGAACAGGAGCTACCGGCGGATGACTTGCAGCAGGAAGAAGAGCCAGAGCAGGAGCTGCCGGAGGATGATTGGCAGCAGGAAAAGGAGCCAGAGCAGGAGCTGCCGGAGGATGACTTGCAGAAGGAAGAGAAGGCAGAACAGGAATTGCCGGTGGATAAGGTTGTGGAAGGAATCGGAATAGAAATGGAGGAAGGATATGAGCACGTGGAGCAGCTGGCATCCGGGGAAACAGTACAGCCGGAGGATGAAGAGCAGGAGAAAACGGGTCCGCTCACACCGGAAGGAACGTCGACCGGAGGGGAAAATGTAGGGAATGAAGAGAAAGGTGAGTTTGAGGAGACGCAAAAGCTGACGCTGGTCACGTATATTTCGGAGTATTTTGTTCCGGAAACGGATTCTGTCCCGAAAAATATGGCTGCACAGCAGATTTCTGTAAGGAGCCAGAGCGGTGAAGCTACAGAGATCACAAAGCTGGAAAGCGTGCTGAACGTGGAGCAGAACGGGCAGGATGAGATCTTTTTCCGTATCCCGCTGATCTTGCGTCAGGAATACCGTTTTCCGGCAGAGAAAAGCAGTTATCCTGTGACTCAGGAGGAACCGCTTCAGAAGGACTGTACCGGTGCGGGAACCTTTCTCATGACAGAAGAAAATGGGGAAGAGCTGGTGATCGCAGAGGGAATCTCGCCTATGCTGGACGTGGAGGCTGCTGAGGCTGATATGGAATTGTCGGTAATTGCACAGAATGAAAAAATGAAAGCAGGGCAGACCATCCGTTATCAGGTAGAGATAGCCAATACCGGAAAGCTGGATCTTGCAGATATCCGTCTGACCAGCAGCCTTTCCTGTCCTAAGATCCGGCAGCTGTGGGAAGATGCAGAAGGCCTTCTGACAGAAGGGGCTGTGGCGGAATTTGCAGAATTAAAAGCCGGAGAGAGCAGGAGCTTTTATGTACAGGCGCCGCTTCTGGATGAACAGGAAAAAGATCTGGAGCACCAGGTGGAAGCAGAGGCCAGGGTGAAGGACAGAGCGGATGAAGTGATCCGGAAGAACGCCTCCACTATAAATGGTCTGGAGGCACTGAAGGCGGATCTTTCTGTAAAGAAAACTGCAGACAAAGAAACCGCTGCACCGGGTGAGACTGTGACCTATCAGATCTGTATCGTGAATACCGGTGAAAAAACGCTTCATTCGGTTGTGGGAACGGAGCGCTTTCAGGCAGCAGGGATCCATGCACAGTTTCTGGAGCAGGAAGGTGTAACGCTCAACAGCAGCCGTACAAAGGCAATGATCCAACAGATCCCGCCGGGAGAGGCAGTTTCTCTTCAGGCTGTGGTGAAGATCCCGGGAAAAACAGCGGATCAGAAGCTTTTTAACCAGGTGACGGTCACAAGCCAGGAAACCGGAGAGCGATTGATGGAGGCCTCCGCTTCTGTCATGGTAAAAGGAGAGGTGGCTATTACGCCGGAAGAAGGGCTGCCTTTGCAGGGAGATGACCAGGGTCCGGCTTCCGGTCAGATACAGATGGCAAGAACTGCGTCCACACATCCGAAGACCGGAGATGATACCAGGAGGGATTTGTGGACGCTTCTGGCAGTGACAGCTTTGGTGACTGGGCTGGGCAGCATCTGGCTCCGGAAAAAATATGCGGATATTTATGGAAAAAGCTGATGTTACTGAGAACGGAGTGAGCAGTAACAAGCTGATATTTTACAAGGCGGCCGTACCTCAAAGAAACGTTGAAAACAGGGGGGAGGTGTGCTATTCTATATGGTATGTACAGAAAATAAGAACAGTATATTTCCCGCCTCCGGTGTGCTGCCCGTCAGACCGGAAAAAGGGAAGATGGAGGAGAAAAATGAATCTTTTATCCTTATTGGAACATCTTGAATACAAATGCCTTCAGGGAAGTACAGAGCAGGAGGTTTCTTCTGTTGTATATGATTCCCGCAAAGTAGAAGAAGGGAGCCTTTTTATCTGCATCAGAGGTGCGGTCGTGGATGGACATAAATTTATACCTGATGTTGTGGCAAAGGGTGCGAAGACACTCATCGTGGAAGAAGCGGTGGAGGCACCGGAGGAGGTGACAGTGATTCAGGTAGAGGATACCCGTTACGCCATGGCCTTTATTTCAGCAGCATGGTTCGGACATCCGGCAGAAAAGCTCAAAACCATCGGTATCACTGGAACCAAAGGAAAAACAACTACAACCTATATGGTGAAATCGATCCTTGAGAATGCCGGATATAAGGTTGGTCTGATCGGAACCATCGAGGCTGTTATCGGGGAGAAGCATATCCCGGCAGCCAACACGACACCGGAATCCTATATGGTACAGAAATATTTTCACGATATGGTAGAAGCAGGCTGCGATGCGGTCGTTATGGAGGTTTCCTCACAGGGACTGATGCTTCACAGGACCCAGGGATTTGTGTTTGATTTTGGAATTTTCACAAATATTGAACCAGATCATATCGGACCGAATGAGCACAAGGACTTTGATGATTATCTGCATTGCAAATCCATGCTTCTCAGACAATGTAAGGTTGGTATCGTAAATCGTGACGATGAACACTTTGACCGCATTATCGAAGGCCACACCTGTAAACTTGAAACCTATGGATTTTCCGAAAAAGCAGATCTCCGTGCAGAGGACGCCAGACTCGTTGGAAGAAAGGGCTATCTGGGAATTTCCTATCATGTTAAGGGACTTATGGATTTTCCTGTGGAGATCGATATTCCAGGTAAGTTCAGCATTTACAATTCTCTGACTGCCATTGCCATCTGCCGTCATTTTAAGGTATCCGAGGAGAATATCATCAAAGCTCTGAAGGTGGCCAGGGTCAAAGGCCGTATTGAGATGATCAAGGTATCTGACGAATTCACACTGATGATCGATTACGCACATAATGCCATGGCGCTGGAGAGCCTTCTCGGAACACTGAAGGAATATGATCCGCACAGACTGGTATGCCTGTTTGGCTGTGGCGGAAACCGTTCCAAGCTGCGCCGTTATGAGATGGGTGAGGTTTCAGGAAAGATGGCAGATCTGACCATCATTACTTCAGATAATCCGCGAGATGAGGATCCACAGGCCATCATCGATGATATTAAGATCGGAATGGCAAAAACAGATGGAAAATATGTAGAGATCCCGGATCGTAAAGAGGCGATCGCCTACGCGATCCATCATGGTGAGCCGGGAGATATCATCGTCCTTGCCGGAAAGGGCCATGAGGATTATCAGGAGATCAAGGGTAAGAAATATCCCATGGATGAGCGTGTACTGATCCGGGAGATCCTGGAAGAAGATCAGAAAGCGTAAATGGATGATCTATGCAGATGTGATCATTGACATTTCTCATGAAAAGCTGGACCGGGATTTTCAGTATCGTGTACCTGAGGAGCTGGTGCAGGCAATAAAACCCGGAGTTGTGGTCACAGTGCCCTTCGGAAAGGGAAATACCCTTCGGAAAGGCTATGTGACCGGGATCTCCGGAACGGCAAAATATGATGCGTCAAAGCTCAAGGAGATCCGGGGAGTGTCCACAGACAGTGAGACAACAGAATCCCGGCTGATCGCACTTGCGGCCTGGATGAAGGAGACCTATGGCTCCACCATGATCCAGGCACTGAAAACAGTTCTGCCTGTAAAAGACAAGGTCCGTGCAAAAGAGAAAAGACTGATCCTTTTTACAGGGAAAAAGGAAGAGGGGCAGGCACTTCTTGGCAAGCTGGAAGGCAGCCGCTTTAAAGCACGTGAGCGGTTCCTTCGGGCAATCCTGGAGGCCGGGAGCCTGGATTATACCTATGCCTCCAAAGAGCTTGGAGCCGGCATTTCCGTTCTTGATTTTTTTGAGAAAAAAGGTCTGATAACTATTGAAAGTCAGGAAATGTATCGTATTCCCGAGGGGCTCGGCCTGGTGAAGGAGAACATGGAGCTGAGTCTGAACCAGGAACAGCTTTTGGCGGCAGAGCAGATCTTTCGGGAATGGCAGGAGCCGGACCCAAGGCCTGCACTTCTTTTCGGAGTGACCGGAAGCGGAAAGACCCAGGTTTATATGCGCCTGATCCAGAAGGTACTGGAGGAGGGAAAACAGGCGATCGTGCTGATCCCTGAGATCGCGCTTACTTATCAGACAGTCAGGCGCTTTTATGCCATGTTCGGAGATAAGGTTTCGGTTCTGAATTCCAGACTTTCCCAGGGAGAACGTTATGATCAGTTCAAAAGAGCAAAACGTGGTGAGATCCAGGTGATGGTAGGACCCAGATCCGCACTGTTCACACCGTTTTCAGATCTGGGACTGATCGTTATCGACGAAGAGCATGAACCCACCTACAAAAGTGAGAATACGCCAAGGTACCATGCACGTGAGACTGCCATTGAGAGGGCACGAATGGAACATGCCCGTGTGGTCATGGGATCAGCCACTCCGTCATTGGAAGCCTACAGTCATGCCTGTGACGGAGAATATCTTCTGGTAAAGTTAAACGCACGTTATGAGGAAAGGCCTCTTCCACAGGTATCGATCGTGGATCTTCGGGAAGAATTAAAGAAAGGAAACCGCTCGGTACTGAGTCTGGAGCTGAAGAGGGATCTGGAGCAGGTCCTTGAAAGAAGAGAACAGGCCATGCTGTTTCTGAACCGGAGAGGATATGCGGGCTTTGTTTCCTGCAGAGCCTGCGGTCATGTTATGAAATGTCCCCACTGTGATGTATCTCTAAGTGAACACAATGGCAATCGTCTGATCTGTCATTATTGCGGCTATGAGACTGTGAAACCGGAAATCTGTCCGTCCTGTGGTTCACCGCACATTGGTGGATTTAAGGCAGGAACCCAGCAGATCGAGAAGGTCATTGAAAAAGAATTCCCGAAAGCTAGGGTACTTCGAATGGATTTTGATACCACAAGGACCAAGGACAGCTATGAGAAGATCCTGGCTTCTTTTGCAAAGCATGAGGCAGATATTCTGGTGGGGACCCAGATGATCGTCAAGGGACATGATTTTCCGAATGTGACTCTGGTAGGAGTGATCGCAGCAGATCTTTCGCTGAATATGGATGACTATCACTGCGGGGAGCGTACATTCCAGCTTCTGACTCAGGCAGTTGGACGTTCCGGCAGAGGGAATCGGCCGGGGCAGGCGGTGATCCAGACATATCAGCCGGAGCATTACAGTATCCAGGCTGCGGCTATTCAGGATTATAAGAAATTTTATAAAGAAGAAATGGGGTATCGGATGCTTCTGGACTATCCGCCGGCAGCCCATATGATGACTGTTTTTGGCGCCTGCCAGGATGAAGAACTTCTGAAAAATGCCATGTATTATATAGAAGTTTTTATCCGCAGGGTAAGTCCGAAGGAAGAGCTTCACATGATCGGACCTGCAGCTGCATCGGTAGGTAAGGTAAAGGATGTTTATCGTCAGGTGATCCATCTGAAGCACAGGGATATCTGCTTTCTCACAGCAGTCAGAGAGAAGCTGGAGAAATATATAGAGATAAATTCCGGATTCCGGAAAATATACATTCAATTTGATATGAATTAAAGGAGAAGAAAAATGGCACTTAGAACAATCCGTGTACAGGGGGATTCTGTACTGACAAAAAAATCCCGGACAGTAGACAAAATGACACCGAGGATCGGGGAACTGATCACAGATATGCTGGATACCATGTATGATGCAATGGGTGTTGGCCTCGCTGCACCACAGGTAGGAATCCTGAAACGTATCGTTGTCATCGACGTAGGTGAGGGCCCGATCGTGCTGATCAATCCGGAGATCCTTGAGACAAGCGGCGAGCAGACCGGTGACGAGGGATGTCTGAGCGTTCCGGGAATGGCAGGACAGGTAACACGTCCGAACTATGTGAAGGTAAAAGCACTTGATGTAAATATGGACGAACAGATCTACGAGGGAGAGGGCCTTCTGGCAAGAGCGTTCTGTCATGAGATTGACCATCTGGATGGAAAAATGTATACAGAACTTGTGGAGGGAGAACTTCACAAGGTAACTTATGATGAAGAAGACTAAAGGCGGGATACTATGAAGATTATTTATATGGGAACTCCGGACTTTGCGGTGGCGCCTCTTGCAGCACTGGTAGAGAACGGATATGAAGTGGAGGCTGTGATCACACAGCCGGACAAACCGAAGGGCAGAGGCAAAACTATGATGCCTACTCCTGTAAAAGAAGAAGCACTGAAACACGGGATCCCGGTACTGCAGCCGGTGAAGGTAAGAGATCCTGAATTTGTGGAAGAACTGAAAAATCTTGCACCGGACATCATCATTGTTGCGGCATTCGGGCAGATCATTCCAAAGAGCATCCTGGATATGCCGAGATTCGGATGTATCAATATCCATGCGTCTCTGCTTCCTAAATATCGTGGAGCTGCACCGATCCAGCAGGCGGTGATCGACGGTGAAAGAGAATCCGGCGTTACTATTATGCAGATGGGAACCGGTCTGGATACCGGTGATATGATTTCCAGGATCGTGGTTCCGCTTGCCAAAGATGAGACAGGTGGAAGCTTGTTTGATAAGCTCGCACAGGCAGGTGCAGAGCTTCTGGTACAGACTTTACCGTCCATTTTTGACGGAACTGCAACCCGCGAGAAACAGCCGGAGGAGAGTCCAACACCATATGCTGCCATGATCTCCAAAAAAATGGGGCTTCTGGATTTCAGCAAAAATGCGGAAGAACTGGAGCGTCTGGTAAGAGGCCTTGATCCATGGCCAAGCGCTTTTACCTTTATCAATGGAAAAACATTGAAGGTCTGGAAGAGCTCTGTTCTGGAAAAACAGGCACAGGAAGCACCGGGAACTGTGATAGCCGCTGACAAAGGAGGAATCCAGGTAGCATGCGGCCAGAAGGTACTCGTGCTCCATGAAGTGCAGCTGGAAGGCAAAAAACGCATGGAAGCGGATGCGTTCCTTCGAGGATATCAGTTGAAACCAGGAGACATGTTCAGAGATTCCAGGGAGTGATGAGTTATGTACGGATATGGTTATTACGGATGGGGAATGGACCCCACGATTCTTTTGCTCGTGATCGGAATGCTTCTTTCTCTTGCGGCATCCGCGAAGCTGCGCAGTACCTTTGCAGTCTATAAAAAGGTCCGGAGTCATTCAGGTATCACCGGTGCGGAAGCTGCACAGAGGATCCTGAGAGCGGCTGGGATCACAGACGTACAGGTGGTTCCGATCCGCGGAAGTCTTACGGATCACTATGATCCGAGAACGAAAACGGTTTCCCTTTCAGAAGATATTTATGGAAGAAATTCTCTGGCGGCTGTGGGGGTGGCAGCACATGAATGTGGCCATGCGATCCAGGATGCGATCAATTATGCACCACTGAATATCCGTTCAGCCATTGTACCTGCCGCAAATATTGGTTCCCAGCTTTCATGGCCGCTGTTTATCGCAGGACTGATCTTTTCCATTGATCCGCTGGTAACCCTGGGAATTGTTTTGTTTTCACTGGCAGTACTGTTTCAGCTGGTGACACTTCCGGTTGAGATCAATGCGTCTTCCAGAGCGCTTAAAATGCTGGAAAGTACAGGTATCTTAGGTGCAGATGAAAAAAAGGGTGCAAGAAAAGTACTTACAGCGGCAGCGCTTACCTATGTAGCAGCTCTGGCGGCATCTATTCTGCAGCTTCTGAGACTGATTATCCTTGCAGGAGGTAGAGATCGTGATTAGCAACGGAGTAAATACCAGAGAACTGATCCTTGAGATCCTATTACAGATCGAGGAGGAGGGTGAGCACAGCCATATTGCGATCCGGAATGCGCTTTCCAAATATCAGTTTCTTCCGAAACAGGAACGTAGCTTTATTACAAGAGTATGTGAGGGAACCCTGGAATACAGGATCTATATTGATTATGTCATCGATTCTTTTTCCAAGGTTTCTGTAAACAAGATGAAACCGCAGATCCGTGAGATCCTGAGAAGTGCGGTATATCAGCTGAAATTTATGGACAGTGTTCCGGACAGTGCAGTATGCAATGAAGCGGTAAAGCTGGCACAGCGAAGAGGCTTTTATAATCTAAAGCCCTTTGTCAACGGGGTGCTCCGTACGATTGCAAGAGAGATCGGTGATCTGGAGCTTCCTTCCAGGGAAGAAAACGAAGTCCGTTATCTTTCTGTGAAATATTCCATGCCGGAATATCTGGTAGAAAAATGGAAAGCAGCCTACGGAGTGAAGACTACGGAGAAGATCCTGGAGGATTTTCTGACAGAAAGACCGATCACAGTACGGTGCCGTACTCATAAGGCGTCTCTGAGAGAGATCGTCACCAGTTTGAAGTCTCAGGGAGTGACAGTAGAACAGGCTCCTTATCTTCCCTATGCACTGAAGATTTCCGATTACAATCATATTTTGACACTTGAGACCTTCCTTCAGGGAAAGATCCTGGTGCAGGATGTAAGCTCTATGCTTGTAGCGGAAGCTGCAAGTCCGAAAAAAGGTGACCATATCATCGACATGTGCGCTGCACCAGGTGGAAAAAGCATCCATGCGGCAGACAAAATGGGGGATTACGGAAATGTGGATGCCAGAGATGTAAGTCAGTATAAGGCAGATCTTATCAAAGAAAACATCCACAGGACCGGAGTGATCAATGTGGAAGCCAGAGTTCAGGATGCAACGGTATATGATCCGGATTCCGAACAGGCTGCGGATATTGTGATCGCGGATGTACCGTGCTCCGGTTATGGAGTTATCGGCAAGAAACCGGAAATCAAATACCGGGCAACTCCGCAGAAACAGGAAGAGATCGTAATGCTCCAGAGAATGATCCTGGATAAGGCTGCAAAGTATGTGAAACCGGATGGAACGCTGATCTTCAGCACATGTACCATTGCCCGGGAAGAAAACGAAGAAAATGTATTATGGTTTTTAAAGAATTATCCGTACCGGCTGGAAAGCCTGGATCCGTATATTCCGGAGGAACTGCACTGTAAATCCACGAAGCTTGGCTATCTGCAGCTTCTGCCGGGAATACATAAGACAGATGGATTCTTTATTGCCAGATTCAGAAGGAAATAACAGAAAATGACAGATGTAAAATCCATGACCATGGAGGAATTGAAGGAATTCATGACAAAGATCGGTGAAAAGCCTTTCCGGGCGAAACAGATCTATGCATGGCTCCACCAGCAGCTGGTTACCTCCTGGGATGAAATGACAAATCTTTCCAAAAGCCTCAGGGAAAAGCTTTCGGCTTATCCGATCACAGCACTGACCCAGGCAGATGTAAGGATCTCAAAAATTGACGGAACCAGAAAATATCTGTTCCAGCTGGAAGATGGAAATGTGATCGAGAGTGTTCTCATGCGGTATCACCACGGAAATTCTGTGTGCATTTCTTCTCAGGTGGGCTGCCGTATGGGATGCAGATTCTGTGCATCTACCATCGGAGGACTGACCAGATGCCTGAAACCGTCCGAGATGCTGGATCAGATTTACCGTATCCAGGCAGATACCGGCGAACGTGTGGCCAATGTAGTTGTGATGGGAACCGGTGAGCCGATGGATAATTATGACAATCTTGTCCGTTTTGTCCGGATCCTTACCGACGAAAACGGTCTTGGGATCAGTCAGAGAAATGTGACGGTTTCTACCTGTGGGATCGTGCCGAAGATGTATGATCTGGCTGAAGAAAAGCTTCAGATCACTCTGGCACTTTCCCTTCATGCTCCAAATGATGAAAAACGACAGGAACTGATGCCGATCGCGAATAAGTATTCCATGGATGAGGTTCTGGATGCCTGCAGAAATTATTTTGACAAAACAGGCCGAAGGATCACCTTTGAGTACAGTCTTGTAGCTGGCGTCAACGACAGTGAAGAAGATGCGAGACAGCTGGCAGGCCGTATAAAAGGCATCAATTGCCATGTAAATCTGATTCCGGTCAATCCCATCAAGGAACGCTCCTATGTGAGGTCTACTCGACAGGCTGTGGAGAATTTCAAAATAAAACTTGAAA
>OLOC01001344.1_pt1 | contig 14821 bp, 10 predicted proteins | sample 1643111 | NCBI WGS metagenome assembly OLOC01 (sample SAMEA3136633, study PRJEB25190) | human gut metagenome
AGAGTGCGGTCACCATTTTTTTCTTCATTTTGTAATCCTCCCTTTACATTTGTTTCGTGTTTTTTAAGATGGTTTTATTATAGCAATTTGTTACGAAAACTCCATGGATTATTTTCGGAAAAAAGTTTAGTCTTTTATCTATCTTTCTGTCTCATTTTTAACAAGTTGGATTTTTTACGATTTCGGTTGAATATTTTTCCCAAGCCGTAATTCCACCGTTGTACCTTCTCCTTCTTTAGAAGAAATCGTCATTCCGTAGCCCGGTCCGTAGTACAAAGCAATACGTTCCGCAACTGCCGCAAGCCCAAATCCGACTCTCTCTCCTGTACGTATTGCCTCCTGTACCTCATGAAGACGCTCCGGTGTCATTCCCTGTCCATTATCACTGACTGTAAGAACGATCGCATCCGCTTCTTCCCTGCCGGTTATCGTGATCTTACCTTTTCCACGACGGTTTTTTATACCATGATAAAGCGCATTCTCTGCCAGCGGCTGAATGGAAAGCTTCGGTACCTGTATTCCATCAAGTTCTTTTGGTATGGATAACTCAAACTCCAGAATATCGCGATAGCGGAACTGCTGAATCTCCAGATAGCTCAAAGTGTGTCGTTTCTCTTCTGAAAGAGGAATGATGTCATTTCCTTTAGAAAGCGATGTACGGAAGAAAATAGAAAGGCTGGAAATCATCTCCACTGCATCATCCGTCATACCACCTTCGATCAGCCAGACGATTGTATCCAGTGTATTATATAAGAAATGCGGATTCACCTGTGCCTGGATCAGCTGCAGTTCTGTCAGATGCTGCATCTCCTTTTCCTGCCGGACATTTTCCAGAAGTCCACTGATCCTGTGTGCCATCTTGTTGATTCCTTGGTCCAGTTCCTCAATCTCTATAATCTCCGCAGACACCGGAAGAACATCGAAATTTCCCTTTCCTACTTTCTTCACCTTATCTCGCATCTCGGTTACCGGTTGGATGATCCCACCAGTTAGACGGAACGATCTTCGCATCAGAATTCCCAGCGTTGCAAGTAATAATACCGCCATTCCCGATATCAGGATCTTAACTCTGTGGGTAAGATTCGTCTCGACCTTCACAAGATACATGGATTCATTATAAATATAATTCTGCATCTCCTGCATGATCAGGCCTGTGATAATACGAATGTTACTGTCCATAAATTCCATTCGTTTATCATATTCCTTGATCTCCATCAGCTGGAGCATTCTCTTTTTCAGATTATCCAGATACGCATCCAGACTGTTCAGACATTTGACGCCACTGGCATGGTATGTATTTTTGCGCAGTTTTTCCATAATCTCCTGTGCATCCTCTACCTGTCCCACAACGTCATCCAGTTCACTGGCTTCTTTTGAGCCGATTGCCAGATAATACATTTCCAGATCCAGTTCATCCTTGAAGCTCAGGTTGAATTTACTGCTGACCGCCAGATTCTCTGACAGCTTGTTATACTGTCCGGCATACTGCCAGAAGATCAGAAGCAAAATAACCAGCAGGCAGGCCATCGGAATCATCGTACTGAACAGAAGTCTGTTCATACGTTTCTCAAGTCCCATCTGCTTTTTTCTTTTCTGAGGTACTCCTCTCATGCTTTTTCCTCCCGTGCCTTACGGTAATCACTCGGAGTCATACCCTGTGTTTTCTTAAAAAGATAGCTGAAATAATGTGCATCTTTATATCCGATTTCTCCTGCGATCTCACTGGAACGCATACCCGTGCAACGCAGAAGTTCTTTCGCCTTATTCATGCGTAAGGAAGTCAGATACTCAATAAATGTCTGTCCCATATTCTGGCTGAACAGAGCGCTGAAATGATTAGAGCTGACATTTGCAACATTGGCAACCGTATTTAGTGAAATCTCTTCATCCATATAATGGCTGTCAATAAAGTCCACCGCGGTTTTTAAAATACTGCGGTTTTTGTTTCCGGAATTCTGGTCACGGATCTCGATTGCCTGTGAGATCATTTTTTTCGCATAAGCAATTGCACTTTCCATATTCTTTCCACTCTCTGCAAGTACTTCTTCTGTATCTGCAGATTCCATTTCATTCGTATCACATCCCAGCCCTTTAATGAATGAAATAACAGAAAACCGAACATTCAGAATAACATAATTTCGAAATACCAGTGATTCCATCGGCTCCTGACCGATTGCATAAAAATAGTCTTTTACAAAGTTTTCTGTCTCTTCCTGAAGACCATTGCTCAAAAATTTCTGAAGGATTGCCGGATTCAGGGCATTCACATCCACTTTCTGCAGATAGGCATTATCTTCATTCTCCGCCTGTCCACCAGGATGCTCCATAGTTTCCATCTCATCATAGTAAAGAATATTTTCATCATACAGATATCTCTGCGAAAAGGCTCTTGATGCCGTATGATAGCTCTTTTGTATCTGACTCAGACGCTCCACAGACTGACCAACTGCAAGGAACCATTCCCTTCTTCCATCCTGCCTGCTCAGAATCTTACGGATCTCATCCACACACACTCTTGTATTTTCTTCAATAGTTTCTCTCTGTCCCTTAAGAAGTACACCATAGGAGAAAATATTACTTCGAAACAGCATGGCCGATGAATGACCGGCAAAAAAGTTTTCCAGAAGTTCCAGTGACTCTGCTTCCCACGAAGAATATTCATCTCTCTGTCCGGAAAAATCCTCATCACAGTTCATCGTAAAGATCAGAACATTGTAAGCCTCTGCAACAATATCCAGACCAAGCTTTTCTGCTCTTTTATAGACCTCCATCATGTCCATGGAACCGCCGACCAATGCCTCAAAAAAATCGCGGCTGCTGTTCTTCTCATAAGCCTGCATCTCTCTCTGGAATTTTTCGTAATATTCTTTCTGTGTTTTTTCATGTTCATAGCGGCTGCGGATTTCTGAAAGCCGTTCAATCAAAGCATTCTTTGTGATCGGTTTCAGGAGATAATCCTCCACCCCAATTCCTATCGCCTGTTTTGCATAATTAAAGTCATCATATCCACTTAAGATCACAACCTTCAGCCCCGGTATTTCCTTTTTGGCCAGACGTGCCAGCGTTAGACCATCCATAAATGGCATCTTGATATCCGTGATCAAAAGGTCCGGCTGCTGTCTGATCAACAACGGCAATGCCATCTCACCATCTGCCGCTTCTCCTACCAGCTCAAAGCCAAGTTCCTCCCACGGGATCATTCGTTTGATCGTCTCACGGACTACAACCTCATCTTCTGCCAGAAAAATCTTTAACATCTCTCCACCCCATTTGTTCTGTCGCGTATTTGTGCAAAAGTTCTAATGTATACTATACCAGTTTCATTTTTTTTAGACAAGTTTTTGTTTCTGTGCATAAAATAAAATACCAACATTTTATTTCAGAAACACTTTACATCCCTTTATGAAAATTTAATATTTCAATCTCTATTCCTTCCTCATTGTGTGTGGTAAAATGTTGCCATTCTGATAATTAAGCCTCTGTCAGAGGCAATGAATTTGCTTTTATGGAGATTTGTTATGAACAAAAAAGAATTTCTTGACATTTTATATGAACAGCTTTCCGGGCAGATGCCGGAGGGAAATGTTGCCGCCCATGTACAATATTATCGCAATTATATTGAGGATGCAGTGACTCAGGGCCGTACGGAAGCAGAAGTCTTAAATGAACTTGGTGATCCAAGGCTGATCGCACGTACTCTTTTAGATACTGATTCAACCACTTCCGGTAATCCACAGACTACAGGAAGCTATTCTGAACCATACACAGACAATTCTTATGAATATGACAACAGCAGCTCCGGCAGTAAAAAAGTAAAGAGCCGTAGTTTTCACATCGATCTTAGTACCTGGTATGGCAAGCTTGCCGTTATCCTGATCGCTGCAATCGCGATTGTGCTTTTGTGTACGGTGCTGAGTATTCTGATCCCGGTCATGGTCATTTTCGGTATCGTATGCTTTATTATTTCCAAACTGCGCAATTGATATAAGAACACTAAAAAAGAGTGTAAATCCTGACACCACAAGATTTACACTCTTTTTATTATTCTTTTTATTATTCCTTTTATGCCGCTCTCTTTGTCATAAATGACTCAAATCTTACATGACGATCCATCTGGTCTCCGATCATTCCAATCACTTTTCCCATCGTAAATGCAGCAAGAATCGTACCGATTCCGAGTCCGTCCAAATGTCCAAGGATGATACAGGTCATCAGTGCTGTTATTGCCAGACAGGTGACATCAAATCCAATCTTGATCCTGGAATATTTTATCTTTGTGATATCTGCCAGTTCTCTCGGGAAAAGATCTGTCGGAATAATTGGCAGACCACAGCGGTTGGAAAGTGCGATTCCAAAACATATCAGAAGATAACTGATTACAAAATAGACTACTCTGTGGATATTGCAGAAATCCTCCGTTCCTACACAAAAATAAAATTTTTCACAATAAAAATGAATATTTTCCACTTCCAAGCACTTTTGTCATATTAGTAGAAACAAGAGTCGCTGTTGTATTTTCCGGTATTCGACAGGTATAAAAATATCCCTCTTCTGTCTTTTTCCATGCACTCTCGATCCTGCCATAGGGTGTATCGAAGCCGCCTTCTGCAAATGCAAAAGTTCCCATCTCCGGTTTCAGGATAAAATGTTTATAGCCCGGATGCTCTTCATCTCTCTGAATACCGAGTGTATTCTCATACAGCCAGCTCAATACGCTGCCTAATGAATAGTGATTGAAGCTGTTCATGGAGTTATTTCCACCAAATCCATTCTCACGGGTAAAGCTGTTCCATCTCTCCCAGATAGTCGTTGCTCCCTGAGTGACCGGATACAGCCAGCTTGGAAAAGCAGTCTGTGTGATTGTTTTCTGTGCAGCTTCCGGATATCCACCTTTACTTAACATCGGATTGATCGGTCCTGTTCCAAAAAAACCGGACTGGATTGTATAATTACCTTCTCTTGTGGTACGTTCCAGATGTGCAAAAGCCTTTTCTTTCACTGCATCTGCAAACACATCACAGTTCAGTCCGATAGAATAGCTTCCCTGTACATCACAGGTACTTCCATCGGCATTCTTTGTGATACCGGTCTCTTTATCTGTAAAGGTATCATTCCAATATCTCTTTGTTTCCTCTGCAATCTGGTGATATTTCTTCTGACCCTCTACATTTCCGGTCAGGACTGCAAACTTCTCCATAAGAGCTGCATTTCTGTAGTGGAATGCATTAAAGATCAGATAATCATCTGCCGGAACTGGTGCCAGCCAGTCACCAAGCCATTCATTTATATGAAGTGACGGTGTTCCTGGAAGTCCAAATGCTTTCATGCTGTCCATCCAGTGATCCATAGAATCGTAGTATTCCTCAATCAGAGATGCATCACCATACTGCTGATACAGTTCCCATACAATCAGGATCATGGCACTCTCATAAGTCTGTCCGCCGAATCCACCGCCTGCCGGAGCAATACTCGGCAGTCTTCCGTCCTCTGTCTGCATATCTTTCATTGCCTGCAGATTTCTCAGATAGAAATTCTTTACGTTGCTCTGATAGGTTGCAGTACGACAGAAAATATGTGTATCTCCCATCCAGCCCATACGCTCATTTCTCTGCGGACAGTCGGTCGGAATACTGATAAAATTACAGTACTGACTGAATTTAACATTCTGTGTAAACCGGTTGATCAGTTCATTATCACAATGGAACTTACCGGTGATCTGATCCACGCTGGAAAGAAGAACTGCCTGCACATCCTCCAGAGCCGGTGCTTCATCAACTCCACTGATCTCAATGTAACGGAATCCATGGAATGTGAAGCGCGGTTTGTAAATTTCTATACCTTCGCCTTTACAGTAATAAGTATCTTCATTGGAAGCCTCACGCAGGTTCGCCTGCAGCATCTGACCAACCAGACCTTTATATTCCGGCAGATCCGGATAGAGTACTTCTCCGTAGCGGATTGTGATCTTCTGTCCGGCTTTTCCTTTGAATTTCAGAACCGGCACGCCCGCAATCTCCTGTTCCAGATCATAAATGTAAGTGCCTGGTAACGGTTCAGTCATGGATTTTGCAGTAAAAGTTTCTACCTCATGAACCGGTGCCTGATAGCTACCGACAAGCTCCGGCTCCTTCTCATTCATAGCCGGCCAGCATGCTGCGCCAGGAAAAATACCTTCCTGTTCTTCCATTACAACCGGTGTAATGACTTCAGGTTTCTTCAGACCGTCTGCCTTGAAATCCGATTTTGAAAAATTAAAATAGTTTTCTTCCAGTCGGGCATCATATGTTTCACCATTGAAAAATCCTGCGTATCGATATGATCCCTCACCAAAATACTGCCAGGTATTGTCATCGGTAACAATTGTTTCCTTATGTCCGTCTTCATAGGTGATCACCAGTCTCCCAAGGAAGGATGGCCTGTCGCCCCAGTAGTTATAATTGTACAGACGGAAACTGAATGAATCACTCCACCATCCAGATGCAAGAATGCATCCCAGACCATTCTCACCTTCCTGCAGCAGATTTGTTACGTCATAGGTCTGATACATCAGATGTCTGTCATACTGACTTGCTCCCGGCGCAAAATATTCTTCTGTCACACGTTTTCCATTCATGCTGCATTCATAGATTCCACGTGCAGTTGCATACAGTCTTGCACTTATCACTTTACCATTTACAGTAAAGTTTGTACGCAGCATTGGCAGAGAAAAACGACTCGGGTTGGAAATCTCCAGACAATCTCCTTTAAGAGTCTTTCCGTTTTCGGTATCAACCGCAAGAATCTCTGCGCATGGTTTTCGAAGATTCCGTACACGAATTCCCTGATATTCTGCCTCACTGTCAGCACCTACATAATATCCCATCTCGCAGAGACGCGGAAATGTTGTAACGTCAAATAACCCAAGCGGATTCAGCTGCCTCGGTGTTCTCATTTGTCCGCCAAAAGGTCCATCGACATATACCTCATCCACTACGCAGTCATCCAGATACGTATAGACTCCATTTCCCTCTACTTCGATAGTCAGTTTATGAAAATCATGCTTATTTTCTTCTGTAATCAGTTCTCTGTCTGTCTTCAGATCTTTTGTTCCAAGTTCATACAGCGGAGTATCTGCCACATCTTCTTTACAGTATCCTCTTCTGTAAACTTCGATCACCGCCGGTGATTTTGCAATATTCAGAACAAAACGAATATCGTTCTCTCCCTCAACCTGCAGTTCGTTCTTGCTGATATCCATAAGACGCGCATCATTTGCTCCAAAAACAACACCTGCTTTTGTGCCTTCTTTGATGCGGAATGTACTTTCCAGTACAAACACACCAAGCTTTTCAGATGCCACGTTGAATTCCGGAGCACCAATCCACTTTGCACCGTCCCATGCAGAAATACTACCATTCATAAGTCCGGTTTCGAACCAGGAAGAGGTCTCTGCCTCTTCCCCGTCCTGATCCCATACTTTTACTGTTACGTAATATCTTGTCTCTGCTTCCAGTGCTTCACCTGCGTAAGCAATTCCTGCGGATTCATCAGTATCCATTACACCGCTGTCCCAGACCCCTGCACTGCTGTCTGTTTTTCCAACCAGAATCTGAGCCTGTTTCTGCATAGTATTCTGTTTTTCAGCTCTTAATTTCCAGGAAAATACCGGTTTTTCTACATCCATACCAAGTGCTTCCGTAATCTGATTAACCTTCAGATCATATACTTCAAATTTCTTCTCGCTCATAGTTCTGCCTCGATTTTATTTTACTTTTTTATACGGAACTGCATTCTCAAACTGATTGGACTGCCATACAATATTTACCAGGCGGCTGATGCATGCTTTAAGGTCATCCATAGAAAGAGTACCATCTGCAAGCTCCTGGTTCAGATTATCTCTGTCACTGAATGCTCCCGGCATTACCAGATCATTTCCTGCTCTCATGCATCCGGATGCTGTACAGTCTTCACCCTGTTCTGTCGTTGTCCAGTCTGTCATGATCATGCCCTGGAATCCCCATTCGCATCTTGCAGCCTTTGTACAGGTATCTTCATTGTTTGCTGCATGAACACCATTGATCAGATTGTAGCTGGTCATAATAGACATCGGCTGGGATTCTGTGATTGCAATTTCAAATCCTTTCAGATAAATTTCGCGAAGAGTTCTTTCACTTACGATACTGTCAGATCCCATACGGTTATCTTCCTGGTTATTACATGCAAAATGCTTTATGGTTGTTCCACATCCTGGCACCTTCTGTACACCATTTGTCATGGCTGCCGCAATTTTTCCTGCAACAAGCGGATCTTCAGAATAATATTCAAAGTTACGTCCGCAGAGTGGATTACGATGGATATTCATACCCGGAGCCAGCCATAATGTTGTGGAAAATTCTTCCATCTCACCACCGATCATCTCACCGATTTCTTCGATAAGTGCAGTATCCCAGGTCTGTGCAAGAAGAGTTCCTACAGGAATGGCTGTACAGTACTGATACCTGGTTTCTCCCGGATCAGCCGGTTCACCTTCACAGAAGAGGCCTCCTTCCAGGCTGAACTTAAATGGTTTGTTAACAATCTTGCCTTCATATACATTATAATGTTTCATCAGACGAAGGCCTGCCGGTCCGTCAGACAGAACAATTCCCGGAATTCCGTCTTCCAGTGCACAGTCATTTGTCTCACCTGCTGAACCCGGCACAGAAATTCCTGCTGAACCAAGGTTACTTCCCTGTCCCTTGCCCGGATCTCCACTTGCCAGAGCCACCAGTTTCTCTGTGCTTAAGGTATCCACAAATTCACGCGCTTCTGCCGGTACACATTCTGCGTTGGAATGATATTCAACCACTCGTGTTTCCACATCTGCTGCTTTTAATACCATAACCGGAAGCGCTTTTTCTTCTGTAAATTTCAGAAGTGCAGCAAGTTTCTGTGTCATCTTCTCAGAAGACTGTTTCATCTCTTCCAGCTCTTCTTTCAATGGGCAGATATTCTGAGTTTTAGTAAGAACCACATCTGCATCCAATGCAAGAACTGCGCATGGTGAGGAACTTTCCAGACTATTTCCTGTCCAGATTACATAAGAACCTTTTTCCAGAACCCATGCAGCTTCTGCTTCACTGTAGGAGGTAAGTTTATCTAAAGCAATCTCAAGAGTCATTTTTTCGCTCTGTCCCGGTGCAAGAAGACCTGTCTTGTCAAAAGCCACAAGGCGGCGGTATTCTTTTTCCAGTTTTCCTTCCGGACAGGTAGCATACAACTGCACAACTTCTTTTCCGCTGTATGTATCTCCTGTGTTGATTGTCTCTGTCTCTACAACAATCTTATTGTCCTTGAGTACTGTTGAAAGTACTTTCGTTTCAAATGTTGTATAGGAAAGTCCATAACCAAATCCATATCTTACCGGAACATCAAAGCTGTCAAAATAGCGATAACCTACATACAGACCTTCTGTGTAATATTCTTTATCCACATTTCCATTATTATGAGAAAAGGTTTTACTGTTCGGATAATCTTCATATTTGACTGCCCAGCTGTCAGTCATTTTACCGGACGGAGTCACCCTGCCGCTGATGATGTCAGCAAAAGCATTTCCGGCTTCCATACCAGGCTGTACGATCTGAAGAAGTGCTTCGATATTCACATATTCATCCATAAAGGAAAGATCTGCCAGTCCTCCGGTATTTACTGCAACAATCACATGCTCATACATGCTGCAGATATCAGCGAGCTGTTTCTTCTCCTCTTCTGTCAGATAATAATCTCCTGCTTCATCAAAACGATCTGCACCCTCTCCTGCCACACGACTGAGAATATAAATGGCAACCTCTGCATCTGTCTGAGTAACAGGCGCACCTGCCGGCATTCTGAATGGTGTGGTAGAGTAAACATTAAAAAATCCTGATACCTGATCTTCCAGTTTTGCTGCTTCGTTCTCTATCTCATCACGCCATGCATATCTGGCAGCCTGATATTTTTCATCGAAATCCTTGATCCAGTCTTCTGTCGTAATCTCAAATCCGGCATTTTTCATTCCCTGATAAATGCTGACTGTCTCGCGCTCGTTGACATCACCGGAACCTGTTCCACCCTTGATCGTCCTGGAAGCGCCAACTCCATAGAGTGCGATCTTTGTTCCTTCTTTCAAAGGAAGAATTCCTTCATTTTTCAGAAGAACCATGCCTTCTGCCGCCGCTCTTCTGGCAACCTTACGGTTCTCCAGTTCTCTTTTGGTTACTGTATTGTCTGTTGTTCCAGTAAAATGTCTTGTCTTAATGGTTCTCATTTCACTGTTTCCTCCTCTACATCTTCATAATTCTTAAAAAGATCCGCAAAATAAATTGCTGCCAGATATGCAGGTCCGGATAATCCGATCAGAAAATCCACCGAAACGAAGCGATAAGATATAGTCAGAAGTACCGCCGGAATCAGTGTCAGCAACAGCATCAGAACTGCCTGTGGAAGCTTGCCCACACAGAACAGCAGAGCATTCTTTGCTGTATTTTTCATTGTATTATCAAAACGCGCCTGCACTGCAAAAATATGGATCAGTATCATCGCAAAAACCAGTACGATCACAAAAAGTATTACACGGTACGCCATTCCAAAAGTTCCTGTAATGGAACGAAGGAGCCAGATATCAAATGTCATGAATGCAATCAGCCCGCCAAAAATCAGCCAGAGAATCGTTGCCTGTTTAAAATTAACCTTGAATGCTTTGAAATATTCTGAAATAATCTTTCCGTCTTCCTTACGTACCATCCGCATTACCATCGTATACAATGCCGTCATTGCCGCTCCGGCTGTAAAAACCGGGACACAACAGATGATCGTCAAAATATTCAGTACGATCAGATTTCCAAGCGTGTTCAAAAGCCTTGCCAGCGCACCATCCGGTGAAAAAATTCCCATTACTTTATACCTCCTGTTATTTGACTCCTGCAAGATACAGGAGATATTTTACTGCTTCGTCTTTGTGCGGTGCATTATAAATAATACCGATTGCCGCTTCTGTTTCTTTATTCGTATAGCATTCCTCTGCCTGCAGGACAGGAAGATCATCTACCAGAATGCCGATCACTCTTCCGTCATCCGCTGTCAGAAGTCTGTCTTTCAGTTCTTCCATCTGCTTGTCTGTCAGATATTTGCGCAGATCTGTCCAGGTCTGTGAGCCATCATACTTTATAAAATCATCCTTCAGCATACCGCATACATCCAGAAGTTCGCTTCCGATATCTGCCATAAATTTAGAAAGGCTTGTCATAGAATAACTGCCTGAATCTGTACCCTGAAACATCAGGTTGTTCTGTATCTGTACCTGATATTTTTTCTTATCGATCCCCGCTGTATCCATATACTCCTCTGCCATCTCTTCACCGCTCATTTCCGTGTGACAGTCGATCAGCATTACAGATAATGCTGTATCTTTTGTGGTCAGTGTTGTAATCAGAAAATACATTGCCAGAATGACGACTATCATCCCTGCTATAAACGGCAGTTTATAATACATCCAGAAGTACTCCAGATTATTCTTCATACTCTTCTTTTCTTTTTTTTCATCCATCTGAAATACTTCCTTTCTCATTTACTTTTACATTTTATCTGCAGATTGTTTTTTGCGTTATAAAATCAATGGGCCGGCATAAAATACCGACCCATATATAATTCTGTATCAGGCATCAGCCTTTAACTGCTCCTGCTGCGATTCCGTTGACAAACTGTTTCTGCAGTGCAAGGAATACAATGATCAGAGGCAGTGCACAGAGTACACATGCTGCAAACAGTATATTCCACTGGGCAGGGTTTTCCTTGTCACCAAGGAACTGAAGCATACCTACCGGAAGGGAATACTGTGCTTTCTTTGAAATAAATACCATTGGATAGAAATAATCATTCCAGATCCAGAGTCCCTGTGTGATAACACAGGATACAATTGCCGGCTGAAGAAGCGGAAATACTACGGAAGCAAAACGCTTCGGAAGGCTGGCACCATCGATGTATGCAGATTCTTCAATCTCAACCGGAACACCTTTCATAAATCCTGAAAACAGGAATACGGAGAATGGAAGAGAACAGGTAATAAACATGATCATCGGTGTAAAACGGGTATTCGGAATACCCAGTCTGTTCAGAGTCTGAGCAATCGGAACGATAACCATCTGAGATGGGATGATCAGACCTGAAATAAAAAAGTAATACAGAAATTTTGCTGTTTTGGTTTTAATACGTCCGATCGGGTATGCTGCCATGGTAGCAAAAATTACTACGCAGAGCACAGAACCGCCGGTTGTCAGGATACTGTTGATCAGTTCCATCGGATAGTTCATGCTGCTGAATGCCTGTTTGTAACTTGCCAGAGTGAATTCTGAGAAAAGCATCAGTGGGGATGCCTGATTCCCCGGTGAACGAAGGGAACTGGAAAATACAATAACCAGTGGTGAAATTACGATGATACAGAAAACAATAATCGCGAGATAGATAAGTGCACTCTTTGGTGTCAGTTTCATATATCCTTCAACCTCGCGAGATTCTTTTTTCTTTCCAAATGCCATTATAATTCCACCTCCCTCTTATTCATATAAAGAAGCATACATACTGTGATTACGATAATGAATGCAAATGCGAGTACTGAGAATGCACTTGCACGTCCCATCTTCATATCTGTAAAGGCTGTCTCATATACCTGGAACATCAGTGTCTTGGTAGATTTACCAGGACCACCGTTTGTCATAATGAAGGAATAGTCAAATGCCTTCAGACCGGAAATTACAGAAAGAATAATATTGATCGTAACAGTGGATGAGATCAGCGGCAGTTTAATCTTGCGGAACAGCTGCCATTCTGTACATCCATCAATACGTCCTGCTTCCAGAAGACTTTCGTCAACTGTCTGCAGACCTGCCAGATAGATGATCATTGTAGTACCAAAGGCTTTCCATGCTTCCACGATCGCAATCGCATAAAGTGCAGTCTTATAATTTCCCAACGGGTTAAACGCCGCACCATCCAGTCCGATCATTGACAGAATACTTGCGATCATACCGGAACCTGGCATATAAACATAAGACCAGATAAAACCGATTACGATAGCACTGAACAATGCCGGAAAATATGCACAGGTACGGAACAGACCCTTAAGACGGATCTTTGTATTAAGGATCATTGCAACAGCAAGACCAACCACATTACTGAGCAGGACTGTGATCACTGCATAAACCAGCGTGTTTTTCATAGAGTTGGTCAGCGTACCATTATTTAATACCTTAATATAGTTTTTCATTCCAACGAAATCAAAATCATAATTGACACCGTTGAAGTTTGTTACACTGTAATAAAAAAGCTGCAGTACCGGGTAGATCCAGAAGATCAGGAAAAATGCAAGTGCCGGTATCAGGAAGAAGTACATCTTGTTGGTAAATACCAGAGATGTGTTTGCACCTTTTTTCTTCATTTTTGTTTGTGCCATTCCTTTTCCCTCCATTTAAGATGGAACTGCCCTGAAGCTCATTTTAAGTTCCAGGGCAGTGATAAGTCATCTTTTTCTATTATGGTTAAACCCTGTTATTCGTCCAGAAGATCCTCGAATTTATCCTGCATTCCTTCAGTGATATCTTCGATCTCGGTTCCCTGACCGCCAACCATTTCACTGAACAGAGATTCCATTTCTGTCTCTGTTCCTGCCGGCCATGCCTGGTTGCTCCAGTAGAAACCTTTACCATCATTCAGAAGATCAACGAATGGTTTGAACAGATCATAGTTTGGTGTAGCATCTGCACCATTACCATAGGTAACAATAACTTTTCCTGTTGAAATATATGCATCCCATAACTCTGATTCACCATCCAGCCAGTAATCAAGAAGTTCTTTACATTCATCTACATGCTCAGATTTGCTGTAGATACTGTATCCTGCGGCAAGACATGTAGCTGTGTAAACACCGTCTGTTCCAGGAATCGGGAAGTATCCTCTCTCAAAGTCCCCGCCTGCACCTTCTGCCAGAAGAGCTGTTGCGTTGAAAGATCCATCAAAAGTCATCGCTGCTTTTCCGTCAATGAAATCCTGGATTGCCTGAGAAGCGCCATATCCAAGAGATTTGGAAGCATCAATATAACCTTCATCATACAGAGTTTTGTACATTTCAAGAACCTTGTCCCATGTTCCTTCATCTGTAAATTCTGCATCACCGTCTCTTAACTGTGTATCAAAATCTGGATTCTTTGAATAGATTTCATCTGCTGCCAGCTGATACAGTCCAAACTGAAGAACATACTGATCTTTATCGCCCATTACGATTGGCTGGATTCCGGCATCTTTCAGTTTCTTGCAGTCTTCCAGAAATTCATCCCATGTCTGAGGTTCACTTTCGATACCAGCCTGTTTGAAAAGATCTTTGTTGTAATATGTTCCGAGAATAGCAACTCCTGCTGTATCTGTTACAATATCTCCGTCATAAGTAACAGAAGAAAGGCTGTCTTCTCTTCCCTGCACATTATCAAGGTCATTTAAGGAAGCAAGATATCCAGCTTCTGCCAGTGCGTAGCAGGAGTTCTGTCCGGCATACATTGGCTGTGTCAGAATAATATCCGGACATTCACCGGAAGCAAGTTTTGTTTTCAGAGAGGTATAGTAGTTATCATCCGGAAGCTTTGTTACCTCAAGTGTTACATTCGGCCATTTTTCCTTTACCAGTTTTGGTAACTGTTCTGTCTCAAAATCATTGTCAGATGCAACACCGGAAACCATCATAGTAAGTGTGATGTCTCCTGCATTCTCAATTGCTTCATGATCATAGCCCTCTGCTGCAAATACTGGGACTGCTGCCGGTACGGTAGCGCATGCGGTA
>OLOC01001355.1_pt1 | contig 14714 bp, 11 predicted proteins | sample 1643111 | NCBI WGS metagenome assembly OLOC01 (sample SAMEA3136633, study PRJEB25190) | human gut metagenome
TGATTATTGATAGTGAAATCCGTGAAAATGATAAGGGATCAAAACCAAGACGAAGATTCACTTATGAAGATAACGAGTTGTTCAGAGATACATTTAATGATCCTAATCCACTTTTCGATAGTCTATTAAAAAAATAAAGAGGTGATTGTCATGCAATTAATTCTGCAGATTAGTACGCATGATTTCTTAGAGCTTGACGAATTATGTGAATCAGTAAAGAACGCAACAAATGAAAAAATCACGGTCACTAATTATATTGAACTGACGATTCAAGAAGAATTGAAGATGAAACATGAGATAAAAAACAACCTGAAATATTGTTATCTAGAAAAAAGTTAAGAGAAAATCCATGAATTAAATGTTTTTTGAAAATTGTATTTGACATGGATTTATGACAAAGAATTATTGGGGATTAAGCGGTTATTCTCTTCCACTTCAGTGAAAGAATGGGTAAAAGAGCTAGAATATGTAGAGCAATATTGACAACATATAAAGGAGCTATTGTTTAAAATTGGAGTAACAAAAAAATAAAGAGAGGTTTACATCTGTCAGATTAAAAGTGATAGTATGCCCCATGAAACTTGCAAAAGAGTTGAACCGATATACATTAGGTTCAACTCTTTTTATTTGTAAATTGAAAAAATATCACCGAAGTGACGAATGAAACTGTGACCAAAGTAAACAAGAAAATAAATTTTGTAAATAAAATAAAGTAGTATAAAAAGATATTGATGAAGCCAATCAAAACTTAGAATTTCAAACGCTAGATAATCAAACAGATAAAAAAATGAAATCAGTTCTATGCGTACGACTAATAAAAATAATAAATTTTCAATAGAAGAAAATGGAAATGAAATCAAATAATTATGAAGAAAAAACAAAGCACTTAGAAAAGTCTGCAAGCAAATTTGAGTAATCGAGATCCAATTTTTTTAAGGAAGTTTAGCAAAAATATGTAATTCTATTGTCACTATTAAAGAGAAAGTTGGAGCGGAATATAAAGAAAAGAGAAAAGCAATTAAACGCAAAAAAATGTAGAACTTAAAAAATATAAAGAGGAATAACCGTTAAAATTAGGAATGATGTTGTGTAAACATTATAATTGCTATGATATAAATGAAGTGTTAAAGAAAGTAAATTTAAACCAATTTTGTGAATAGAAAAGAGAGTGGCAAGCTTTATCTTGCCACTCTTTTTTTGTGCGTAAAAGCCTTAGTCACTATGACCAAAACTACGGACGAAACTATGACCAAAAGTAGGTACTATATTATGACCGAAAATAGGTCCAAAATGGATTTTTTTGTGATATCAAAAAAATATGAAGTGATTTTGTAAGAAAACCAGTTGGCACAGCCAACTTAGCCACCTTCCTGTAGGAAGGTGCTATCAGTTTTCCCTTATGCTCTTTTGTTTTATATGTCTAATACCATTTTGTAATGTATCATTTTAAGAAATTTATCCTTGAAAACAATTGCGTTATTGGATAAAAAGGTGCTACATTATCTTAAAAAAGGAATCAAATATAATGAATTTAGTGACTAGCACATCGTGTGATTAAGATATTTTATAGTGCAAGTTGAAGTAGAAAAAATATTTAAAATATACTTTCCATTTCAATGGGAGTAAAAGGAATTTTGTTGTTGCTACTAGTAATGTACTTTTTTGGAAACTATGTAACGATGTAAGCAAGATATTTTTACAGAAGAAAAAATGATAAATGTTGTAATAAAAGATTTAAAAAATAGGAGAAAATATATCAAGCTGATGGTATAAAACGCGCATTTAAAAATATTAGACTAACTAAAAAAATAAGTTTACAAAGCATGGTCGTGTAGTACAAGTGACCTATGCACTGAAAAATGATAGAGGAAATCTGATACGTCCGCAACAATGATCGATTGAAAATGAAAGTGAGGTAATTGGGAGAATGGTTGATGAAAATAAAGTTGTTCCGCTTGAAACACTAGTGATAAATAAGGAAGAGTTTGAGCAACTTTTTCTTGAGTTTTTTATTCAATATGACTTAATTTATGATTTTAGTTCGTCACTAGTTTTATTTGAACTAGAAGCAGAAATAAAAAAAAACAGCCAAGAGGAAGATGGTAACATTATCATTTCAGTAGAAAAATTCCTTGAATTGTTTTCGGAAATATTTGAAATAGATACAGACTATTATCATCCACAAGAAGTTTTCCAATCATTTAGAAATCAGATTATTCGCTCAGGTAAGACTGTAAACTGAAAACAATAAAAGAAACGTCGAAAGAATAATTATTCCTTCAACGTTTCTTTTTTAGAATGTTTTAATGACCAAAGCAGTTTCATTGTCAGGCTTAGGTAATTCCTGAAATCCCGTATTTATAGTGCTTAATTGATCAACTAACCATGTTTTACTTTTTGAATTGTAGATAAATCTAAAATTAATATCGTTATTATCGTGTTGAAGGGGCGTCTCCAAATAATCTGCTGTATATTCATAGTCAACGTAACCTGCTAATACAAAAGAGAGTATCCCTTTATTTAATGTTAGATTTAATGGATGATCATACGCTTTTATTTTTTTTAACGTCATATTGTACATATCTTCGGCCATAAAAGTCGAATTGGTGATCTCATCTTGTGTTTCATTAAAAAAGTTGTCCGAGTAATTGCTTATTTTTGAAAAGTCTTTATTGGTGCCAGCTTCAAAGAATTGTTCAACTTTTTCAGTATAAAGTTGTGCTAACGCTCCTTTTTCAATAGTTACTTTAATGTTCTCGTGCCAATCAATTTCTGTGCTGTTCAGTATGGGAAGATCGGCCTCGAGTTTTATATCCTCTTGATTTCTTTCAATTTCAATTGGCAAAATCTTTTCAGTAGATTCAGTTTCTGATAAAGGGACATCTAGTTTTTTATCATGATAATAAGCTTCAAATCCATCTGGAACCGGAAAAAAATGTATTGGGTAATTCTTTTCCGAGGTTGTTGTACTAGTTTCCGTACTTGTAGAACTTGTGTCAGAAGTGGTACACCCGCTTATAGTTCCGATGAGTAAAGCGCAGGTTAGAATGATTGCAAATTTTTTCAAAGAAATTCCTCCTTAAAATTGAATATGGACTAATACTAGTCCCATTGTAGCATACCAAATCTTTAAGATTAATAAGAAAAAGGACTAATTTTAGTCCAAAAGGTGTGCTATTCTTGAAAGAGGAAAAAATTATTGATAAAGAAAAAGTAATCGGTAGCAATATTAGACGAATCCGAGTAGAAAAAGGAATGGGCCAAACAGAATTAGTACGAGAACTACAGCTTCGTAAAATTGCTATAACTAGGGAAACGTTGGTTAAGATTGAAGGTGGCCGCCAACACATTAAGTTGGATCAATTGAAAGCCATCAAAGATATTCTACAGGTGTCTTATGAAGATTTGCTTCAATGACTACTTGTAGTCATTTCGTTTGAAATTATTATGTTACACCCTTATGTGTCACGAAGAAATACTGGTATAATAATGAATGGGATATGTAACGATAGGGTATACTCTTGTGATATATATTTATTTTTATTTTGAATTACCACTTCGATTTTTTGGCAGAATTGAAAGTATGGAGAGAAAAGGTGAGGGCATATTAGCAAGCAAATTGTTGAATATTTATATTACCCTAAACAAGGCAAAATGGATGATATTAAAGAAGTTTTTTTGGAAGTATTATCACGATATATATACAAGACAACCTTTTAGAATATCAAAATAACGGAAAAAAATACGAATTTAGTTTTGATATTAAAAATTATAATGATTCGTTACATGTAGTATTTCAGTATAATAAGGCTGGTAAAATAGGGATAACCGATGTCCATTCATTTCAAATTTTTCTAAATGAAATTAATATTGAAGCGAGCAAGTCACATTTAAATTACACTACTATTTTAGATACAAACTCATTATTTTTTTCAAAAAAATTACTACCATATTTGCATAGTTATGAATGGGCTTTAAGAAAATTGATATATTTATTGGCTCCAACATATTTCGACAACTGGACGAAAGATTCTATTCCAGATGAAATGATTTCTGCAGTAAAGGAAAACAAAAACAAGCAATCGGCAAGTATGACTTAGACAATCTTTTACAGTGGATAGATTTATACGATTTTGAAGACTATCTATTTGGAGAAAATTACCTGTTTATTTCAACTGGAAATGAGAAAATTATTGTAAGGTACAAAGAGATAAGCGTAGAAGAATTGTTAAATTTATTTCGAGAAACTGATGATTTAAGTCTATCTGATCCTTTTTCATTATGGAGTGAAGTATTTAGCAAGTATATGTGTGTTGATTTAGAAGAAATTCGAAAAGACATGGAATTGATCAGAGAAGGAATATTGTGAGTCACAATAAAGAGGTTCAATTGTCATTATATCAAAAACTAATAAAAAACCTGAAAAAATATGTGTAACAATTAGAAGAAGCTTTTCAAAAAATACTTACTGGTGCAATAAATGATGAAGAAATTTCTGATATGAGTGATGACCTTTTAGGATATGTCGATACTCACTTTGGGAAAGCAAGTACTACTAGGCTATCAGAAGTATCTAAGATAAGTATTGGTGGACTTGCGAGACCTTTTTCAGCAAGTCAAAGTAGTATAGTTCAACAAATAGGTAAGATTGCAGTACCTACATCAGGGATAACAGGTTTAGGAAAGGTAGTTTCAGCAAGCCAAAGCAGTATAGCTCAACCAATGGTCGAACAAAATTCAGGTGTGAATACTCAACATGGAGTTAAAGAACAGTTAAATAATGAAGAAGATAAATATACCAAATAATAATATGTTTACATTATTATAAGCACACCAAAAACACACCGCGCAATTTAAACATGTTATTAAATATGAGTGGAAATATAATTATGATGATTCATCATCAATAAATTGAATCCTCAAATAACTTCTCTAACTGCTATTTTGGATACGATATTGGCTACGTTATCGATGATAGTAATTGATAATATACACTGTCAGTCTATAGTAATTTGTCAAATGAATTATCTATACAAAGCCTATTCCTTTCCTCTGATTCCCAAAAGAGTCATTGAAAGATTAATAAAGCAAGCGTTGAAAGAATTATTCTTCAACGCTTGCTTTATTTTATGGGCGCTTTGGTTCTTGATGGTCATCCTATTCAAATGCTTTTTGTAAAGTTCTTTTAAATAAATTGAGTTTTTCAGCTTCTGCAACACTCAGAATTCCGCTATTTTGTTTAGAAATATTTCTCACTTTTTTGATAACATCTAATTCTCTTCTTTCCGCTTGTTTGTCAGAATTAATTATAAAACATTGAAGAAAAATTGTATCAAGTTTTCTTTTTTTCGCTATTGCATAACTTGAAATTTCTAAGTTTTATCTTTATCTAGGAGAATGAAAACTTGATGAAACGTGATATAATAACCGTATATATTGTTCCAGATAATTTTATTATCAGAAGTAAACGCGAGGTGAAAACTATGCCAATTACGTATAACAAACTTTGGAAATTATTGATTGATTTAGATATGAGCAAAACCCAACTAAAAGAAAAAGGGAAGGTAAGCAGCAATGTGATTGCGAAAATGGGGAAGAATGAACCAGTTTCAATTGACACTTTAGTAAAAATTTGTTCAGTGCTGAATGTTGATATTGGGGATGTCATATCAATTAAGTACGAGTAAAACGCAAACACAATTTATTTAGTCTATAAAGAAAACATGAGGATTAATTTATGGCTCAATACCCACAATTTATTGATAACAAACGAAAAACATTGGCAGATACACTTCGTACTATTGCACCAAATTTTCATGTCTTGAGAGTGGCAACAGGTTATTGGGATTTGCCTGGGACTTTGGAATTGATTGAACAGATAAAAGGCTATACAAAAATTCAACTTTTGATTGGTCAAGAACCTTTAGCAAATCATTTACAAAAGAAATACAATATCTCCGTTGATGAAAAGCAACTATTTCCAGATAGCTATGTGGCTTCTGATTTAGAAGATTATGGAACGGCTAAAGAGATTAATGAACTACGAGAAACAGCAAAAGCACTTGTTTCATTGATTAAAGAAAACAAAATGGAAGTTAAAGTTTTTAGAAAACCACGACTTCATGCAAAAGCCTATATTTTTGGCGAGTTAGGGGATGGAAATTCGGTTGGTATAATTGGTTCTTCAAATTTTACCAAAGCAGGACTAACGACAAGCCAAGAACTTAATTTTTTAACGGATGATTACAAAATAGTCGAGTTTGAGCCAAAAACAGAAAACCAAGAAAACGGTCATATCACTTGGTTTGATGATCTTTGGAATGACGAAGGTGCAGAAGAATGGACAGGAGATTTTACTGAAATTATCAGTAATAGTCCTGTGGGAGACAAAACATATGGTGCTTATGATGTGTATATTAAAACGTTGATGGAAGTGTTTCCAGATGAACTGATTGATGTATCTCCATTTGATTCTGATATAGAAAAAGTTTTACATGAATTTCAAAATCAAAATGCTCTTAGTTTGCGAAGAAAACTGGATACTATGGGCGTTGCCATGTTGTCTGATTCTGTCGGGCTTGGTAAAACAATTACGGCAGCCGCAATTATTAAGCAATGTATACATGATGATAAAGTTAATATTGCAATAATTCCACCTGCCTCATTAAAACAGCAGTGGGTGGATGAACTTGAAAGTGAACGGTGGCATTTAGTAGAGCACCGAGATTTTGAAGTTTATACACAACAAGATAGCGATAAGATTCAACAGTTGATTGAAAAATCAAAAGATAGAAAGAATACTCGTGATGAGATAGATCTTTTTGTTGTGGATGAAGCGCATAATCTTAGAAATGCAGGCTCCACGCGTCATCAGCAAGTGCTTGAATTATTTCAGGAAAACCCAAATGCAAAAGTTTTGCTTTTGACTGCAACTCCAATCAATAACTCATTAATGGATTTTGCAAATCAGATTCAACTCGGTTCTAAGGGAGATTTGGTATCTGTTAATGTTCCGTATAGTACAGGGAGCTCGTCGTTAGAGTATATAGATTTCTTTGAAGCGTTAAAACGTATCCAATCACAAATTTCTCGTGCTGAGAAAGCAGGTGAAAGGTTGAATTGGGACATTTATAAGAATTCACTAACATCAGGTATCAGGCATTATCTTGTTCGCTCTACTAGACAAGGCGTTATTAAACGAAATGCTATGAAACCAGCAGTAGAAGGTCAAAAGCTATTCCCTGATAGTCGTGTGGAACAGTTTACGTACTCTTACGGTAAAGAGAATACTTCTTTGGTTAAATCAGCCATAGAAACGCAGATTACAGGTGTTTTCGAAGGGGTAGACCCTAGGATGTTAAATCTCGAATTTGCTAGCGAGATTACACAGAGAACGGTACATCCAGTTGACTTATACAAAAAAATTAACGAATTACAAGATAATGGTGACATTGAAAAAGTACTTGAAGATAATGATATTTCTGAAAAGTACCGCGATTTGAAGGTTATGAACGAAGAAATGTCCGAAACAGTCATTCCTTTGTTATTTCAGTTGATAAATTTTCTTGGATTTACACCGTATAAACCAGATTCTTATTTAAAGGAAATTTACGGAAAAACTATTCCAGAAGTAAGAGCAATGAATATTTCAGGAAAACAGCTAACACAACTTGCAATTCATAATATGTTGCACATTACATGGTTAAAACGCTTAGAGTCTTCAATGATGGCATTGCAAAAGTCTGTTAAAAACTATCAGCATAGAATTGGCTTGTTTGAAAAGTGGTTAGAAAAAGGATTTATTGTTGCACTTGGTGATGCTGCTTTACTCGAAAATGAATATGGGGAAGATATTGATAGGGCTTTTGAAGACTATGAACAATACTTAAAGGAACTAGAAGAAGCTGTTGATGGTGATGAAGAATTAGTTAAAAAACGTGGAATTGAAAAAAAAGATGCTGACCCCGAAATATATAATTTAGAACAATTACGACATGACCTAGAGCGTGATAAAAAAATAACGAATTTACTGGTAAAACTTTTAGAGATGTTGACTAAAGAAGGATTTGATGAAAAGTTAAAGGTTTTCGCAAATCATTTAGCAGAAACAATTCAGTCGGGTAAATATGGAAAAAAGGTGCTTGTGTTTAGCTTTTTCTCAGACACGATAGAGTATTTGAGAGATGCATTACCACCACTTTTAGAGAAAAAAATACCTGACTTTACGAAACAATCTGCCTTTGTCTCTGGCAATAGTAAAGAAGTTGAAAAAATTGCCAAAAGGTTTTCTCCTGTAAGCAAAAAATATACTTTGAAGAACGGTGAAACGGAGCTTAACTTTTTATTTGCTACTGATGTTCTGTCAGAGGGGCAAAATTTACAAGATGCTGGCATACTCGTTAACTATGACTTGCACTGGAATCCTGTGCGAATGATTCAGCGTAATGGTCGTATTAATCGTCTTGGTTCAACTTATGACGAAGTTTTAATTGCAAATGCACGACCAAATGATGATTTGGAAACGTATTTAAAATTAGTGAGACGTTTAGAAAGAAAAATCGATACGATTAATTCAACCGTTGGGAATGACCAAAGTATTTTGGGTGAAGAAGCTAATCCAATAGAGTTCAATGATATGCTTGATTATTTCAATGAAGATTCTAAAAAGGCTAGTGAAGCAGCTGGAAAATTAGAAGCAAGTGGAGACCCGTTGGATTGGACAGATGATTATTCATTGGAATTAAGGGCGTTTTTAGAAGAACATAAAGAAGATGGAGAAATTGACCGTGTTCGTGCAATTCCAAAAGGAAAATGGAATTATCTACCTTCAAAAGAAGATGAAATGTTTGATCCAAAAGAAATACTTGGGTTATATACGACTAGCGGAAAAATTACAGGAACTGGTGAAAAAATCACTGATGTTGGTTTTGTTAAAATTGCAAAGTCAGGCGTAAGTCGGGGACCTTTTAGTTCGATTAGAGCAGAATACATGGAAGAGCAAGATGCACTTAAACGAATTAAAACTACTCCAGATGATAATAAGAGTGGAATGGACACAATCAAAATTAATCGGGAAGAATACATTTCAAAAGGTAAAACAGAAGTAAAAGTCCAATTTGATACAAACAAATCTGTTTTCACTTTAAAACCTTCTCATAGAAAAGCTTTAGAAGTTATTGGAACGTATTTTACGATGGATGTGCTAGGTGTTGTAAAAAAAGGAATTAAACGTTCAAATGAAAAACGAGAATTTGAACAATTAGTAAGAAAGTTGAATAAAGAAGTGAAAGAGTCTGGTTCTCCATACTCCACTACTGTCCGAAAATTTGAAGTATTCATCAATAAATTGTTGGACAAAGAAAATCAAGAACAAAAATTAGATAAGATTGAAGGGGTTTTATTCTATGCTCACAACGACTAGTCTTAATGACATTGATGCATTAGTTAAGCAATTGTCACGAGAAAGTGATAAATGGATGTCTTTAGCAATTGCTATTGATTTAGCTGATGAAGTTTTAAAAGTATTGTTACCAAACAATGAAGAATGGCAAAACCAATTAAATAGAAATTCGCGTGAAACAGGAGCACTGCCACAACCATTACCGTTAGATACATTTAAAAATCAGAAACAAGTAAAATGGTTTAACGCTCACCCTGAGTCAGCCTCAGCACGAAGCGCATTTAAATTGTTCAACGTACAAGATTGCGCGTTGGAAAGTAATTTCTTTTGGTTTAGTGAATCAGCAACAAAACAGAAGATTGCAGCAGCTACTGAATACTCTCAAAACTGGGAGGATTCGGAATTAACGCGTAAACCACAATATAAGGTTGGAATTGACTTCTTTTTAACACCAGAAGCGAATAGCCTGCTTGTTGTTCTTTCTAATCATCAAAAATTGCGTGTACTTGAACTTCACGGACATTTAAGCAATACTCAGAAATTAATCTTTAAAGATAAATTTGATGGAGCAGCCGCTTATACAGGAATTGAAAATGGTGTTCAACTTGAGTTTGAGCCTCAAAGAACAATCCATACGACCTTATGGAACGCTTTACAACTCAAAGAAGTTAATAAACAATTCTATGGTTATATTGCAGGACACTTCAAGGAAGTCGTGGATACGTTGCAGTCAAATGGTAAAACGGCAGATGATGCGAAACAATTTTCTTCTCGTTTATTGGGACGTTTGCTCTTTGTGTGGTTCTTAAGAAAAATGGACATTATTAATGAGTCAGTAGGTTATTTTGATACAGACGATTTAAGTGCTACGGAATATTATGAACAGAAACTAAAGACATTATTCTTTCAAACGCTTAATACTGAAATTGGTGATAGAACAAGTGGGGATTTGGTAACACCATACCTCAATGGTGGACTATTTGAAGCAAAGGAAAACGATTTTGCTAATGAAGTGTTGGAGTTTCCAGTGGACTTCTTCACTAGATTATTTAACCATTTTGACGAGTTCAATTTTACGACTGATGAATCAAGTGCTGACTATGAACTAATTGCAGTTGACCCCGAAATGCTTGGACAAGTATTTGAATCGTTGTTAGCTTCTCAAATTGGAGAAGACGATACAAATGAACGTAATAATACAGGTTCTTTTTATACTCCTCGTGAAATCGTTGGGTATATGGTAAAAGAGACGCTTCGTCAGTATTTATACTCGAAGTTAGACAGAACCACTCATAAAGGAATTGACGAGTTATTGGACTTGTCAGATTCACAATGGTTAGACCGTAAGAGCACATCAAATGCAGATGTTTGGGGGGTAAACAGTAAAAAAGTTATCTCAGAGATTAAAGTTGCTCTTGATAATTTCAAAGTTTTAGATCCAGCAGCTGGTTCGGGTGCTTTTCCAATGGGAATGTTGCAACAGTTGCTTAAAACTTACGAACGAATTGAAACACGTTTTGACCCCTATAAGCTAAAATTATCAATCATTGAAAATAATATTTTTGGTATTGATTTGCAACCAATGGCAATTGAAATTTCCCGTCTGCGTGCTTGGCTGTCAGTAATTGTTGACGAAGAAGATAAAAAGAACATCAAACCACTACCAAACTTGGAATTTAAGTTTATAGCGGCAAACAGCCTTATAAAGCTAGAACAGGGACAAACGGATTTATTTGCTGACCCTGACTTAGATGTAAAACTCCAAGATTTACGTGATAAGTATTTTAATGCAAGAAAGCATCATACGAAGAAAGAGTATCAAGAAAAATACTATAAATTGACTACGGGACAAATTTCTATGTTTGAGGATGAACGTACGCGCCAATTAAAATCTTTTGATCCGTTCAAAAACCGAGTAGCAGCAGATTTCTTTGACCCACACATTATGTTTGGTATTAATGACGGTTTTGATGCAGTCATAGGAAATCCTCCATACATTCATTTTGAAAAAATGGAAAAATCATTACGTGATTTCTATAAAAATAATTCTAAGAAATTTGGATTTACAACGTATGCCGCTCGAGGAGATATGTATACTATTTTTTATGAGAAAGGAGTTCAATTGCTTAAGGAAGACGGATTCTTATCATTCATCACTTCAAATAAATGGATGCGTGCAGGATATGGAGAAAAACTTCGTGATTTCTTTGTAAAAGAAACCAATCCAGTTGAATTAATTGATTTGGGTGCTGGCGTGTTTGAATCTGCTACTGTGGACACAAATATTTTGTTGCTACAAAAAGGTGAGAATCGTCATCAACTAAAAGCACTTACGCTTGATGAAGATGGTTCAGAAAATATGAGCGATTATATTCGACAACACGCAGTAGCCATTGATTATAAAGTAGGTGAATCGTGGACGATTTTAAGTGAAATTGAACAGTCGATTAAGAAGAAAATTGAAGCAGTTGGAACGCCATTGAAAGACTGGGATATTTCTATTAACTATGGCATTAAGACAGGGCTGAATGAAGCCTTCATTATTTCAAAAGAAAAACGAGATGAATTAGTAGAAGCAGATCCAAAGTCTGCTGAAATTATACGACCGATTTTACGTGGCAGGGATATTAAGCGTTACTCATTTGAATTTGCGAACCTTTATGTTATTACAGCATATAAAGGAATTAATACAATAATTGAATCTAGATATCCAGCAGTATATGCTCATTTAAAAAAATTCGAAGAAAAACTTCGACAACGAGGGCAAGTTGAAGGGAAACCAGATAAGCCTGGGACTAATCAGCATCATTGGACTGAATTAGATAATAACATTAGTTTAGAAAAATTGGACGATTTTAATCGACTAAAAATTGTATTTTCTCGCATTAGTGGAGATGAACCTTCGTTTGCTTTAGATAACTCTGGAATGTTGACAAATGATACGGGTTATATTATCTCTGGTAATAATTTAGAGTATCTATTGGAACAGCTAACTAACCCATTAATATGGTTTGCCTTCAGAAGGTTTTATATGGGTGGTGGTATAGAAAAAGAGTTTAAGGTTAACAACTTAATGAATCTTCCTATTCCATTACCTAATAATTCAAATATTTTCCTAACAAATGAGGAAAGTTGTTACATTTTAGATAAATGACGTACTTCATGACTTGAAGTCCAAGTATCTCTTGTATTTCTTCTTCAATGTCTTCATCCTTTACTGAAATGACTTGAATTTTAGAAATAGGCAAGTTCTGTAAGAATGTCTTTTTAACTCTAATACCATTGGTACCTAAACCTCCTCCAGCATAAAAAGACTTGTAAATAGAAAATACAATTCGAGAATTTAAAAATTTCACCAGATACTCTAACTGTGAACCAGAAATAAAAGTCACCGTATCATTCATAATAAAATTATTCTCATCTAAGTAGAATTGAGGAGATTGAACCATTTCAGAAAACAGGATTTTTAGTTTAGAAAAATCGTCCAAATAACAATAGCAAAAGGGAAAGCCGCAAGCTTATCCTTTTAAGCTTATTTATACCGACGATTTTTCTATACCGAAAATGATATATCCAAACATGATAAAATACTTACCATTTTATCTTGATGAAAATAAATATCTAACTAATCAAAAAGCTTTTATTGTTACAGGCGAAGATATCGGGACTCTGACAGCTTTTTGTAACTCCAAGTTATTTAAATTTGCTTATTCTGACAACTTTCCAGAATTATTGGGCGGAACTCGTGAATTAAGTAAAGTTTTTTGAAAAAATACTTGTGAAGAAATCAAATTTAAAAGATGAACTAGAGTACTTAGAACTCATTAAAAAAATCAGGAATTCAAGACATCAAATAGAGAAACTTCTGCTATGGAAAAGAACTAGATGAAAAAATGTTTCGCTTTTATGGTCTTACAGATAGCGGAATTTCAGCAATAAAACAGGCTATTGATTAATTAAATTAATTTCTAGTTGTTGAAAACCGCAAAGTTTAGCGAAGGCTTCATCCACAGTTTCTATGGAAAGATTCTCGTAAAATTTTTTATTCTCTGATACTAACTGTAAAGGTAATATGTCAACAAGTTGTTTAAAGTATCTTGCCCCGTTGTTTAAGTCAGAACTGATTTTAGGAAAGTATCATTTTTTTATTTTTGAATTAAGTAGATAGTATTTTGGTGTGCAATTTGAATATGTTATTAAATATAAGTGGAAATTTAATTATGATGATTCATCATAATTAAATTGAATCCTCAAATAACTTCTCTACCTGCTATTTTGGCTACGAGATTGGTTACGTTCTCGACGATAGTATTTGATAATGTACACTATGAGACTATTATGCTTTGTCAAATGAAATATTTGTACAAAGCCTATTCCTTTCTTTTGATTCCCAAAAGAGTCATTGGAAGGGTCTGTGGGGTAATATCTATTTCATTGCTCGAAACGTTGATATTAAAGCGTTTAAATTACAAAAATTGATAATTTTGCTAATGTAGAACCTTTGAAACTAATTGATAAGTAGCTTTTTACCAAAAGCACACCACGTAACTTGAATACGATTGAAAACTAATCATTAAAATTTATTATTAGCAAAGTGATTAATCCTATTCAAAAAGCACCTAGCTTCAATTATCGTCAATGAACTTAACTTCATAGCTGAAGAAAAATCTGAATAAAGAAACGATGGCTGAACCCTTGATAGATAAGGGTTCAGCTCTTTTTAGGAACTTATGTCATAGCCACTTTTTTACATAAATCAGCTAATTAGAGAACAAATTTTGTAATTTGAGATGATGAACTTCTAAAAGACGTTGATACAGATCAGTTTCAAAATCGCTGTAATGACAAAAATCAAGGACTGTATACTTAGAAGAATCAAGACCAGCAGGAATCAGTAGAGGTGAACCAAAGATGAAAAAGTCATATTCTTCAGTGATGGGAAGTGTGAGTAGCTCGATATCTACAAAGGGGATTTTCTTTCCTAAATTCAAGATTTCTTCGGAAATCAGATGTTCAGAGACGTTAACAAACCCAACTTTCAATTTATAGTTTTCATCGATTTCTGAATAATACGGATAAAGTAAACTGGTTTGTAGAAATGCTAATTCACTTACGCATGATTTCAGCCATGTATAGTTTTTTCGTTGTGCGATTTTTTTCCAAAAACCTTCGATTTTGATTGTCAAGATACGTAAAAGTGGGTATTTATCTTTAATATAAGAAGAGATAAATAGTGTGGTCAAAGGAATTTTTTGCTTGAACATGCTAAAATTACCAATTGATAGATAGAGATTCAAAAGCAAAGCTGGCTCTT
>OLOC01001357.1_pt1 | contig 14659 bp, 8 predicted proteins | sample 1643111 | NCBI WGS metagenome assembly OLOC01 (sample SAMEA3136633, study PRJEB25190) | human gut metagenome
CAAAGAATATGTTCCGCGTCCGTTCGCAGTATTCTACGGGATTGCTCGGCAAGGTGCCTGTACTACGCCTGCTCATCATCAAGAGCAAGGAGTGGATCATCGCCGTGAAGCTGGAGACGGTTTTCTCGAAGAAGGAAATCATCACCATGTATGCCAACACCGTGGATTTCGGCAGTAACTCTTACGGTATCAAGACTGCCGCCAAGACTTACTTCAATACTACGCCAAAGGAGATGACCACCGACCAGGCTGCCGTACTCGTGGGTATGCTGAAGGCTACCACCTATTACAATCCACGTACCAATCCGGAGAACAGTCTGGCACGCCGCAACACCGTATTATATAATATGGTGACACACGGCGATCTGTCACATGCAGAATACGACCAGCTGAAGACTGAGCCTATCAAGCTCGACTTCAAGGTAGAGGAAAACTACGACGGACAGGCAAAATACTTCCGTGAGGCTGTAGCCAACTACCTGAAAGACTGGTGCAAGGAGGAAGGTTACGATCTCTACACCAGTGGTCTGACGATCTACACCACCATAGATACCCGCAAGCAGATGAAGCAGGTACAGCAGAACTTCAACAACCACTGGAGCATCCGCCGCACACAGGCAGGAAAGGGAAAATGGATGGGACAGGAACCTTGGCAGGATGAGAACCACCAGGTGATTCCAAACTTCATCCAGGGCATCGCCGAGCGACAGCCATTCTACAAGGACCTGGTGGCTCGTTTCCCAGACAATCCAGACTCAGTGAACTACTATTACAAGGAGTGGGTTCACCCGGTTAAGGTGTTCGATTACGACAAGGGAAGCATCACTATCAACATGACTTCTGAAGATAGTATCAAGTATATGACTACCTTCATGCACAGTGCTTTCGTAGCTATGGAGCCACAGACGGGAGCCGTGAAGGCATGGGTGGGCGACATCGACTTCGACCACTGGAAGTATGACAAGGTAACAGCCGAGCGCCAGCCGGGTTCTACCTTCAAGCTCTTCGTCTATACAGAAGCAATGAATCAGGGATTGACTCCTTGCGACAAGCGCCGCGACGAATATATCTCGATGGAGGTATATGACAAGAAGAAGCACGAGATGACCACTTGGAGACCATCCAACGCCAACGGTTCGTTCTCGGGTGACAGTATCCCATTGAAGAGTGCCTTCGCCAAGAGTATCAACTCCGTGGCAGTACGCCTGGGACAGGAGATGGGCATCAAGCGCATCATCGAAACCGCCCAGAAGATGGGTATCAACAGTCCACTGGATGACACACCAGCCCTTGCCTTGGGTTCCAGCGATGTCAACCTGCTTGAGATGGCTTGCGCATACAGCACTATTTCAAACAATGGTAAGCACCACGACCCGGTATTGGTTACCAAGATTGTGGACCACGACGGCAAGGTGGTATATGAAGGTCCTTCTACAGAGGAGCAGGTAATTCCTTACAAGAGTGCCTTCCTGATGCAACAGTTGCTGCAGGGCGGTATGAAGGAGCCGGGCGGTACTTCGCAGAGCCTCTGGGGATATGTAGGCAACTACCGTGACACTGAATTTGGCGGAAAGACGGGTACGACCAACAACCACTCAGATGCCTGGTTCATGTGTGTAAGTCCTAAACTGGTGGTTGGTGCCTGGGTAGGCGGCGAATACCGCTGTCTCCACTTCCGCACCGGAGCCTTGGGTCAGGGTGCCCGAACAGCATTGCCAATATGCGGTTACTTCATGCAGTCTGTATTCGGCGATCCTGCCTTCCAGCAGTATCACGCCAAGTTCGACAAGCCACAGGATGGCGACATTACACGAGATATGTATATCTGCGCAAGCTATGCACCAAAACCAAAGGTAGATACCACCCGTGTGGATAGCACCGCATTCACAGAGGAAATCATCCTCGACGAAAACGGCAATCCTATTACCAAGGAGGTTTCTGCAGTCAAGTCGGAAGGAGAATCTTCTGCTTCAGGAGCTACAGAAGAAAAGAAAGAGAAGAAGAAGACAAAGCCAACAGAACAGCCTGTCAACTTCGACGACCTTTAAAAATGAAATATGATTGATCTCGACAATGCGGAGCTGCAGAATGCACTCCAAATCATACAGTTTACCCGTCGTTCGCTTTTCCTCACCGGAAAGGCGGGGACGGGTAAATCTACTTTTCTGCGGTACATCGCAGCCAATACCAAGAAGAAACACATCGTTCTGGCACCTACAGGCATCGCAGCCATCAATGCCGGCGGAAGCACTCTGCACAGTTTCTTCAAACTGCCCTTCCACCCCCTGCTGCCCAACGACAGTATGTATTCCGTGCGCAACATCCGGAATACATTGAAGTATAATTCCGAGAAAATAAAGATTATCCGTGAAGTGGAACTCATCATCATCGATGAGATCAGTATGGTGCGTGCCGACATCATCGATTTCATCGACAAGGTGCTGCGTGTGTATTGCCGCAATATGAGGGAGCCGTTCGGAGGAAAGCAACTTCTGCTGGTGGGCGACATCTATCAGTTGGAACCGGTGGTGAAGGAGGAGGACCGCAAACTGCTGAATCCTTTCTATCGCAGCAGCTTCTTCTTCGATGCCAAGATCTTCCAGCAGTTCCAGCTCGTCAGCATCGAACTCAAGAAAGTTTATCGTCAGAGCGACCCTGTCTTCATCGGCATCCTAGACCATATCCGAACCAGTCAGGCGCAGATGAAAGACCTGCAACTGCTCAACCAGCGGGTGGGTGCCCAGCTCGACGAGAGTGATTCCAAGCTTGCCATCACCCTCTCCACCCGCCGCGACACCGTAGATTTCATCAACGAGAACCAGCTCAAGCTCCTGCCAGGAGAGCCAACACTCTTCCGGGGCAATATCCAGGGCGAGTTTCCGGAAAGCAGTCTGCCTACCCCTATCGAACTTTACCTGAAGACCGGAGCACAGATTATCTTTATCAAGAATGATATCGAGCACCAATGGGTGAACGGTACCCTGGGCACCATCATCGGGTTCGATGATGAGGATGATGCCAAGATATATGTACGCACGGAGAATGGACAGGATGTGATGGTGGAACCAGCCGCCTGGAGCAACATGCGCTATCATTTCAATGAGGTGGAAAAGAAGATTGAGGAGGAGGAGATTGGCAGATACGAGCAATACCCTATCCGACTAGCCTGGGCGATTACCGTTCACAAGAGTCAGGGCTTAACTTTCAACCAGGTGAAGATTGATTTTACGGGTGGCGTCTTTGCAGGTGGTCAGACTTACGTGGCTTTGTCGAGATGCACCAGTCTGGAGGGTATCAGTCTGCAGGAGCCTATCCGTCCCAGCGAGATATTCGTGCGCAACGAGGTGAAGCAGTTTGCCCGCCAGTATAACAACCAGAATACCATCAACACGGCGTTGACGCAGAGCAAGGCCGACAGGCAGTATCACGATGCCGTAAAAGCGTATGACAAGGGTGACATGCAAGCCGCCTTGGATAATTTCTTCCTCGCCATCCACAGCCGTTACGACATCGAGCATCCGCTAGCCAAGCGCTTCATCCGCAAGAAACTGAACAAGGTGAATGAGTTGCAGGTAGAGAACGAGCGGTTGCGTGAAGTTATCAAGCAGAAGGATGAAGAAAAGAAGAAGCAGGAGAAATTCCTGAAGCGCCTAGCCACGGAGTATGTAATTATGGGTAAAGAGTGCGAGAAGGAGGGAATGAAAGAAGCGGCTGTCACCAATTACAGAAAGGCGCTCACCCTCTATCCTAGCCATCCCGAGGCAAAGAGAAGGCTGAAGCATCTCAACGAATAATCATAAAAAATGTGGTTGACAAAACGGAAAACAAATCCGTTTTATCAACCACATTTTTTTATTGATTAAAATCTAACCTCATAGGTCTTGCCCTTCTGGGTCTTCATCTTCTTCACCTTATCTCCATATCTTACCTGACAAGGTTCGCCGGAGCCGGAGAGAATGACAGCCTTGGTAAGGCGGCCGTTGTCCCAATAGATATCCACCGTGAAGTTGCCCTTGGCACGGAGACCCTTGATGGACCCCTTCTGCCATGCATCTGGCAGGGCTGGCAGGAGATGGATAAAGCCCATGTGACTCTGCATCAGCATCTCGGTGATACCCGCTGTACCGCCAAAGTTACCGTCTATCTGGAATGGAGCGTGCGTATCCCAGAGATTGTCCAATGTTCCATTCTTCAGAAGATTACCATAAAGCTTGTAGGCATGATTGCCATCGTGCAAACGAGCCCACTGGTTCAGCTTCCAACCCATAGACCATCCCGTGGCACCATCGCCACGATGCTCCAATACCACCTTGGAAGCCTTCGCCAGCACAGGAGTGGTGATAGGCGAAATGGTGCGGCCCGGATGCAGACCGAAGAGATGGTTCACATGGCGATGCTCATCCTTAGGATCATCTATATCCTTCGACCATTCCATCAACTGACCATAACGGCCAATCTGATAAGGAGCAATGTGCTTCAGGGCATCTTCCCACTGCTTGCGATCCTTGGCATCCTTGCCCAGAATCTTGCTCGCCTCTACGGCATCGAGCAGAATCTCACGAATCACGGCATGAGCGAAGGTGGCACCCTCGTCTATCGGTCCGTGCTCCGGAGAGGTAGAAGGAGCCGCTGTATAGACGCCATCCTTGCGATGCCACAGATAATCTGTTGCGAAATTAGCACTTCCTTTGATGATATCGTATGCTGTCTCGCTCAGGAACTTCTTATCGCGGGTATATTCGTAATAATCCCAGAGATGGGTAGCCAACCATGGACCGGCAAATGGAGAGAAGTTCCAAGACATATCCTCACTTGCCAGCGGAGAAGTGAAACCGAAGATGTTGCTGGATACAGATGTGGTCCAGCCACGGGTACCATAATATGACTTGGCTGTCTTTTCACCCGGCTTCACCTGTGTCTGGATGAAGTCGAAGAGCGGAAGCTCGCACTCGCTCAGGTTGGTGGTGCAGGCTGGCCAGTAGTTCATCTGGAGATTGATGTTGTTATGGTAGTCAACACGCCAAGGACCATCCACGTTGTTGTGCCATACACCCTGCAGGTTGGCAGGCATATTGCCAGGACGTGAAGAGGCAATGAGCAGATAGCGGCCAAACTGATAGTAGAGCTGCTCCAGATAGAAATCCTTAGCACCCTTGCGGTAGTTAGCCAGGCGCTCATCAATAGGCATATCGTTGGCGTTATCCACATCATTCAGATTCAGGCTCACGCGATTGAACAGACGGCTGTAATCCTTGTAATGCTCATCGAGCAACTGCGCATAGCCCTTGCCCTCTGCCTTGCTCACCCAGTCGTGGGTAGTAGCCAGCGGATCCACGCCCACGTAGGTCTTAGGATCGTTGTAGTCAGGGTTATTGTTTGCCTTGTAATCGGTATCGGCAGAAATGAGGAATACCACCTCGTCGGCACCCTTCACGGTCAGCTTTCCTCCTTCGTTAGAAAGGCTACCGCCCTTGTTGATGGCACGGATGCGGATGGCATACTGCATATCGTTGTTATCGAGACGTGCATCCCAGAGCAGACCGTTCTTGCCGTCAGCCACCATCTTGCCTGTAGAGACAGGGTTAGGCGCATAAGAGAATACGAGATTCTGCTTACCAGGACGGGAAGCCTTATATCGGATAGCCATCACATTGGCTGGATAAGAGATGAAATATTCACGCTGATAGCTCACTTCATCCTTGACGAAAGAAACGGTAGCCAAAGCTGAATCGAGCGACAGGGCACGGCAATATTTCGACATACCCACGGTGCTCAGTCCGGTCTCGATATACGCCTCGCCCATCGTGGTAAAGCTACCGAAACGGAATGGATCCTCGGCATAAGACTCGTATGGAACCGGACTGTTGAAGTTCTTGCGGGTGAGCTGCGAAGCCTTCTCCCAGTCGTTGGCAGCAAAGGCATCTCTGATTTCCTGCATCACATGGGCAGAATTCTTGTTCACATCCCAATAGTAGGCAGCGCCCTTCTTGGTGTTCGGACCGCCACGCCAGAGCGTCTTCTCGTTCAGGGTGATACGTTCGGCCTCAACCGATCCCAGGATATTGGCACCAATGCTTCCGTTACCTATCGGCAATGACTTTGACTCCCAATCCGAATCCGGATTGCGGGCGGTATCACCAGCCGAGATTGGCTTTTTGTGCGTCCATTTCTCAGGATGGCCTCCATACCAAACTTGCTGTCCCTTCAGGGTAACAGGCGTGTCGAACCAGTAAGACAATGCTGTCTTCTGCTGTGCGGTGGCAGAAAGTGCCCCCAGCATCATAAAGGTTAAAATAGATACGGTTTTCTTGTTCATTATATATTATATTTAGTCTGATTACTTATTTTCAGATAATCGCTACAAAAATACGATTAAAAATCGACATATCCAAATATAGGGTCATAAAAAACGAGGATAGCCAGCATTTTTTCAATACTTGCTATCCTCGTCTTGCTATTTCATATCGTTCCGGGTGGCTTAATACCACTGTACAGCATTCGAATAACCGCTTCGCTTGTCATACTTCAGGGCATCCGTCAATGTGGCTGCATTGCATCGGAAGGTGAAGTTATAGCTGGTATATGGCGCCAGCACTACCGAACAGCTCATGTTGAAGCAGTGCAGGTCACGGGCCAGACTTGCAGTGGTCATACTCAGCTTATGATTATCAAAATCATAACCGGAAGAGAAGCTGATGTTCCATCCGTCGCTGATACGAACGTTACCGCTCATATTCAGGTTCTGGGTGAACTTGTATGGATATCTCATCGATTTCTCGTTGAACTTCTCTCTTCGGGTATCCTCACGCATGGTGACACCATATCCGAAGGTGAGCGACCATGGCATCTTGAATGCCATATAGCCGTCGGAATCGGTCTTGGCTTTTCCGCCACCACTCTTCTTGGCTCCCGTCTTTCCCTTCTCCATACTGTCGTCCACGTTGCTTTCTATGTCGGTATCCATACCTTCATCGTCATCATCCTTGCGCTTGTTCTTGTCCTTGTCGTCCTCATCACTGCCTCCGCCGAAGAGTTTCTTCAGTTTCTCAGGATTCAGGGTGAACGAGAAGTTCTGCGACATACCCTGGAATCGTCCGAACCTACCCTTGCCCCACTCGGTGTGGTTGCCGACATATACGTTGCCGTTCTCATCCATCTCGTAGGCGTAGGTGGCAAACACGGCGTTCATGTTGAAGGTATAGTTCTTCCACCACTTCAGTCGCAGGTTGATGTTCATATCACTCCAAGGGCGCACCTTGGCAGCGGTGTTGTAGCTCATACTCACATCAAACGCATCAATGAGGCTCACCTTCTTCAAGCTGTCGTTCTTATCCTTCCATTTCATCTCCAGGTTGTTGCCCAGAGTGAAGGAAATGTTACCACTCTTACCCTTGCCCGGCACACCGTAGAGGGCATTCTGATATGGCGAATAACTTACCAGCGATACATTGCCGTCGGCATCAGTCTTCTGATAAGTATCCCAGTAGCCGTAATGCGATGCTCCGAAATCAGGTGCATAGCTGAAGCTTACCGTCGGGGTAATCACGTGGCGGATCCTGTCTATCCTGTTGCCGAACAGCTTGCGGTTAGGAATCCAGAAGCCGTAAAGCTTGGTAGAGAGTCCTATGCTCATGTTCCAGTTATATACGTTGTGGAATCCGTAGGTGGTATCACAAACCTCTTTCTGCGCAGTGGCATCCCACGATTTCTCCACCTTGTTGGTGTACATACGGTCGGTGAAGTTGAACGAAGGATTCACGTTGAGATATTTGAAGAGGGTGAAGGATGCACTCACCGGAATCTGATGCTGCCATCCGTTTCGCCAGTCCTTGATGAGCGAACTGTGCATCAGCTTATCCTCCTTGGTATTGATACTGTTGGAGATATGTCCGGTATAGCTCATGGCTATCTTCTCGTACCATTTCTCATCACCCACCATCTTCTTTCTGCGGAAAGGATAGAAGCGGGAGATACTGATGTTCAGGTCGGGCAAGGTCATCGCTATGGATGAGTCACGCATATTCTGTGAAAGGTTTGCCGTAGAACTGAGCGACATTCCGATGCTCGAGAAAGTGGTGCTCCAGCTTACGGAAGAGGTTCTCGTACTCTGCGTCATCGTCTGAGGATTATAGAGCGAGTTGAGGTTGTTGCGCTCATAGCTCGATGTGGCGAAGTTGACGCTTGCCGAAAGCGAACTGAACGGATTTGCCTTGGAATCCTGTCGGTGACTCCACTGCACCTTGAAACTCTCCTGCTTGGTGAAGTCAGGCATTCCCTTGTCACCCGTCTGCGTATCCTGGTAACTGAAGTAGAAGGAACCGGAATACTTGTATCGCTTGCGGTAGTTGCTGGCTGCAGAAAGTCCCCACGAACCCTTGGTGTAGATTTCTCCCAGCAGTTTCAGATCCCACTTGTCGCTGATGGCGAAATAATATCCACCATCACGGAGATAGAAACCACGGTCGCTCTCATCACCATAGGTAGGCATGATGAAACCGCTGCTGTAGCTCTTGGTGAACGGGAAGAATCCGTATGGGATACCCAGCGGCATCGGCACATCGCAGACCACGAGATAGGCGGGGCCGAAGATGACATCCTTGCCCGGGCGCACCTTGGCTCTGGAGAGCGAGATGTAGAAGTCGGGATGCGGATCATCGCAGGTGGTATATCTGCCATGCTGCAGATAGATGACACCCGAAGAATCTCGCTTCGACTTCATACCGGTGAGGAATCCATCCTGCTGCTCGGTATATACATTATTAATAAGGGCCTTCTTGCTCTTGAAGTTGAACTTGATGGTATCGGTATCATAGGTATCATTGCCCATCTTGAAGACCGGTTTTCCCTTGATGCCTCCCTCAGCCATCGAGTCTTTGGTACCGCTGGCTCTCACATTGCTCTTGTCCAGATCCATGGAGATGCGGTCGGAGGTAAGATCCATGTTCTCGTACTTCACGTTCGAGTTTCCATAGAGATGCGCCACCTTGTGGTGGGCATCATATACCAGCGAGTCGTCGGCCTGATACTGTACAGGTGCGTCGATGCCTCCCGACTTCTTTCTGTTGATACTGTCGAGTCGGATACTGTCATCCACCACCTTATTATGTTTCCATATAGCCTTCTGCAGCGAGTCCATCTGGGTGGTATCGGTCTCCGTACTGATGATTTCATTGCCGAGCGAATCGACAAAGACGGAGTCGCCCACAGCCACGGCAGTAGAATCCACCTGAGCCTTCTTGTCTTTCTTTTTAGAAGGCATACCCGGGTTTGCCACCATCATGCAAGAGATGGCAGCAAACATCAGTGCAGCTATAGTTGATTGTTTTCTCATTCAGAAATTATTGTTAAGAAGTCACCTAACTGAACTTCTATCCTATTTCAAACATCCGCTCCCATTCCTGGAAGCGCTTTACTCCTTCCTCGCCAAACTTAGCGAGACTTTTCTCTGCCTTTTCGATACTCTTTTCTTTGTCGAGATGAGTCTTGCTGAAGAATTTGTCAGCATAGCAGATTACCTTCTCCTCCATGGTTTCCGGCAGAAAATCCTGGTGAGGCAGTGGCAGTTGCTGCTTCTCGATCTGCTCTTTCGTAATGCCGGCACCGGTGTGGCGCTCGCATACCCGAGCATGTCGCTCATATCCTTCCTTGCGCAGCAGTTCGGCACCCAGTCGGCCATGACAGATGTAAGGCTGCGAACCGAAACAGTGAATGCCAGGAGCATCGGTCTGAAAGATTCCGATATCGTGAAGCATGGCTGCTTCCTCTATAAACCGGGCATCCAGATGCAGTTCGGGATGAGACGAAACAATCTGTAGCGCTTTTCGCGCTACAGATTGACTATGTGTGATGAGGATACGGCGAAGCTCTGTATCCTCAGGATAATACTTATCAATAATTGCTTGATAATCCATAAATTCAATGTTTACTCAGCGTTGCGCTCAATGTAAGCGATGACATCACCCTTGCGGATCTTGCTGCCCTGCTTAGCATTGATTTCCACGAGCTTACCACCCAAAGCGGCAGGAACTGTCTCAAACTCACCCCATGGAGCGAGGATGTAGCAGAAGGCATCACCTTCCTTGTACTCCTTACCGATGAATGGCTCTACAGCTGGCTGGCACTCGCCCTCGCCCTGGAACTCCCAGAAAATCTGACCGGCTACTGGTGCTACGATAGCATCAGCCTTGGCATGCTTGAACTCAGCGAGCTGAGCTGGAGTCAAGGTGCTGCCGAGCTTGGCATCCTTTGCCTTCTGGAGGTCAGCCAGGAAGTTCTTCTTTGCCTGACCGCTCTTGAAGTTGCGATACTGCTCTGGGTGCATAGCGAGTTCGAAGAGCTCCTCATCGTCCTGACCATACTCCCAACCGTTCTCGTCCATCTCCTTCTTGAAGTCATCGAGTGCGTTGCTGAGCAATGTGTGAGCATCTACATCTGTAAACTCACGACCCTGCTTCTTGGCAAGCTCTACGAGTTCAGGATCAATCTCTCCAGGAATCTTACCACTCTTACCGAGGATCATACCCCACATAGAATCATCCATCATTACGAAACGGCCCTTGCCCTGCTCCATGGTGAGGAGGTTCATCAATGAGATATTCTTTACATACTGGCTGAATGGTGTTACCAATGGAGGGTAACCTACGCGTGGCCATACATACTCTACCTCGTCGAAGAGCCTGATCAGGAGGTCATCCATAGACAACTCTTCCTCACCCTTCTTCTTGCGGATATTGTTGATAGTCTGACGCATACCGCCGAGGTCTGCCATCATAGAACCCATCATACCGCCAGGGAGACCGCAACCGAGCAACAATGAAGACATGATCTTGTTACCTGGATTGATGAAATATCCGAGCCATTCGTCGATGAACTCCTGAGTCATGGCACGAGCCTTCATATAAGCGCTCATATTGATCTCAGGCACCTCAAAGCCCTCGTTCTTCAACATGCTGATAACAGAGATAACGTCTGGATGAACCTTACCCCATGACAATGGCTCGATGGCTGTATCGATGATGTCGGCACCATTGTTGCAGACCTCGAGGATAGAAGCCATAGAGAGACCAGGACCAGAGTGACCGTGGTACTGGATGATGATCTCAGGATACTTGTCCTTGATCATCTTGGTGAGCTTGCCGAGGAATGCAGGCTGACCGATACCAGCCATATCCTTCAAGCAGATTTCCTCAGCACCGGCAGCGATGAGCTGGTCGGCGATGTTCATATAATATTCGAGTGTATGTACTGGAGAGTTGGTGATACAGAGTGCACACTGTGGAGTCATGCCACCTTCCTTAGCCCACTTGATAGAAGGAATGATGTTACGAACATCGTTCAAACCATCGAAGATACGGGTGATGTTGGTACCCTGCTTAGCCTTCACCTTATACATCAAGGCACGTACATCGTCTGGCACAGGATACATACGAAGAGCGTTCAATCCACGGTCGAGCATGTGAGTCTTGATGCCCACCTCGTTGAATGGCTTACAGAATGCACGAACTGCATCATTAGGATTCTCGCCAGCGAGGAGGTTATTCTGAATGAAACCGCGACCACCGAGCTCTACACGGCTAAAGCAACCCATCTCAATGATAACTGGGGCAATCTTAGCCAACTGATCCTTACGTGGCTGGAACTTACCAGAACTCTGCCACATGTCTCGGTAAACGAGACTGAACTGAATTTTCTTCTTCATTCTTATTATTAATTTTCTTGTTTCCTAAATTTATATATAAAATAATGTGTATCTCCTGCCCCGAGCCTCATTACAAACCAAGGCATTCTATACCAAGGTGCAAAATTAGACAAAAAAATCGAGAAATCAGTCATTTCCCACAATTTATTATGGTTTCGGCACCGAAATTATTAATTATTAACTGAACTCTCACAAGTGTGTACGCCATACGCACAGAAGAGGCAGAAGCTCCCAGCTCAGGGCATCACCCTGGGTTACAACGGGCTCAAACCATACGCCCTGAACCAACGGTCACCGGCGCGTAGCGGAAAGGTAAAGGGCAAAAGCTTTCCCTTAACACAAACTTTTAAAGCAAAACAACAAAAAATGGCCGTAAAATTTTGTATTGTCTGCTTTTCTCTGTATCTTTGCATCCGTTTTTGAAATTTAGTTCAATCAATAGGATAATACAAAAAAACAGATATGATAAATAATACGAACAAACACACCTTGCCAATCTGGACAGAGGTGGAATACACAGCATTATGTAAGAACCCGTATCTATCTACTCCTTTCTTCATCCCAAAGGAATCGAAGGTTTTCCTTTGCAAGGAAGACGGAAGCAGAGAGGAACAGAGAATGATCTTCCTGGTCTTCAAATCTACTGCTGCCGCAGAAGAGGAAGAATGGGAAGATGACCCAATGCCGGGAGAAATGTGGGTAAAACCTCTGGAAGATGATGATACCGAGGTATATGAACCTGCCAAGGTTATCTACCTGGGACAGGACATCGATGATTTTATCCAGGTGACCAGCGAGGACGAAAACACCATCACTTTTGATATCTACTGGCGCCATGGCGACGTGAAGGTAGAAAAGGCGGAGAAGACCGACGATGGCTTCGTCTGCAAGAAGGAAGACTTCGGTGACGAAGGCTTGCGCCTCACTCTGATTCCGGAAGAGGGAAATCCTTTCTCTCTCAATATTCAGATTCCATACATCGGCTTCTCGCTCTACGACAGTGAGGGCAACAAGGTACACAATGAACTGGAGGTGGCTCACGACAAGGTAGATGAGTATCGCTATGAATTTGTAGGTGATGACAACAACGACCGCTTCACCTTGCAGTTGGATGACAACAAACTGGTTTATATCTGCGTGCTCCGTCATGAGGATGCCCAGCTGGTGGTTCGCGACCAGCGCCAGCGCCTTGCCGTAGTAGATCAGATTCCGTCTGAGGGAAAATTGAGCGAGCTGATGATGAATGCCCATTCTGCCCTGATCAAGAACAAGAACTACCGCTGGCGCATCAACATTGCCGGCAGCAGCATCGCCCACGAGGTGGAGCTGGAGATTACCCCAGAAAGTCTCGTTGCCTTCATCAAGGAGCAGATGGCAAAGGGCATCGACATCGATACCCTGGGACAGAGCCTCATTGCCATGGAGCAGAAGTATGCCTTCCAGTGGTTCTGGCTGAAGGACAGCGACTGGAGTCATGATGATCCGATGTTCGACATGTTCATGAACCAGCTTGTTGCTTTCTCGTATGTAAGCCAGAAGCCTATCCAGGGCGACCAGTTGCAGGCTCGCAACAACAAGCGCAAGATCAAGCGCTGCGCCAAGCTCATCAAGGCTCACCAGAAGGGCGAGATCAGCCTTTGGGATGAGGATGAGGAGCAGCGCAAGGAGATACTCCATCTCTTCAGCACTTTCCACAGTCCTTTCGTAGAGATTCTGGAGTCATTGAAGGATGAAGAAACTGAAGAAGAAGCATAAGAACAAGAACAACCATGTAAATATAGTTCAACATTCATCTCTATTTTCTCAAACGCCCGAAAAATGGGAATTGAAGAGATGTGATATTTTCCCTTAAGGATTTTTATTTCTTTCCTTAAGGGAAAATTTATTTTTCCTTAAGGAAAGAAATATTTTCCTTTAAGGGCTTTTTCATACTTACTATAAATTGTTAAGCTTTTTACAAGACATTCACAATCATTCTATATGTTGCTACAGAATTTCCAGCAGCTGCGCAAAGCGGGAGATACGGCGGAGGTTGGGATGTTCAAACTCCTCTATCTTTTCGTGCGCCCAGGTAGTATGGAAAGGGATATGGACGGCAGAGGCTCCGATTTTCAATGCCGGCGCAATATCGCTCTTAAAACTGTTGCCCACCATAAGAAGCTCTTCGGGCTTCACTTCCATCTCCCGGCAAAGACGGCGATAAGCCTCGGGCTTCTTATCGCTCACGATACTTACCACATCAAAATAACGCTGCAGCCCCGAACGCCACAACTTATTCTCCTGGTCCATCAGTTCTCCCTTGGTAAAGACAGCCAGCCTGTATCTTCTTTCACCGGAAGAACCCTCCTCCTGCCCGGTTCTCATTTCACGGATGCGGGCAAGAGTAGCCTCAACACCCTCCAGCGGTTTAGCATCAAGATGCAGGAGACTCTTGCCAAGATCCAGAATCTGAGCAATGACATTCGCCTCTACCTTGCCATGACTCACCCTGATGGCATTTTCTACCAGCGAAAGGGTGAAAGCCTTGCAGCCATATCCCAAGTCTGCCATATTCCGGCTCTCCGTTTCAAAGAGGGCTGCAGAAATCTCCTTCTCCTTGCCATAAGCAGAAAGAAGCTCGCAATATTCATGCTCTACATCCTCAAAGTAATTCTGCAATGCCCAGAGCGTATCATCGGCATCGAAGGCTATCGCCTTGATATTCTTCAGTTTTTCCATACTTTTCATTTCTTTTAGTTGCAAAGTTAATGTTTTTATCCGAAAAGGAAAACAATTTATTCTGCTTTCTTATGCATATACCAATATTTTTCGTAACTTTGCCCAAAATTCAATAAAAGCAACAATATGAAATACCCTATAGGAATACAAGACTTTAGTGAAATTATAGATGGCGGTTATGTCTATATTGACAAAACAGACTTGATTTATGATTTAGTACACAATGGGCATATATACATTCTG
>OLOC01001365.1_pt1 | contig 14541 bp, 11 predicted proteins | sample 1643111 | NCBI WGS metagenome assembly OLOC01 (sample SAMEA3136633, study PRJEB25190) | human gut metagenome
AAGGTGATCCGTGCAACTATGGGTTCTGTGTACAGAATCCCTTTTTTATATGTAGAAGATGTGGTATCATTAAAGCAGCAGCTTCAGGACAGAGGAATCCGTTTTTTTGCCGCACATTTACAGGGAAAAAATTCTTATGACAGGGAAGACTATAAAGGCGGAACTGCATTTCTCATCGGAAACGAAGGCAAGGGTCTCACCGACCAGGCGGCAGAAGCGGCCGACTGCCTGATCCGGATCCCAATGTGTGGACAGGTGGAATCACTCAACGCAGCTATGGCAGCGGGAATCCTTATGTACGAAGCGGCAAGGCAGCGCAGAAACTAAAAGGCTGTATTATTTTATAGCCGGAAGGAGGGCCTATGGATCTTTTGTTTTGGCTTGGGATTCTGGCAGTTCTTCTGATCATAGAAGCAGCAACGGTGGGGCTGGTAACAGTCTGGTTTGCAGGAGGTGCGCTGGCAGCGGCGATCGCTTCCGGGGCAGGCGCAGGTGCTGTCACACAGTGGCTGTTGTTTCTGGCAGTATCCCTGGTATTATTGTTTTTTACCAGACCGCTTGCTGTCAGATATATGAAACGGGGAATTCCCAGAACAAATGTGAATAGCCTGATCGGCAAGAAAGCCGTCGTCATTCAGAAAATCGACAATTTGTCCCAGACAGGGCAGGTTCGTATCAACGATATCGAATGGATGGCAAGAACGGAATCCGATGGAGAGAAAATTCCGGAGGAATCAGTAGTAGAGATCGAAGCAGTTCGAGGAGTGAAACTGATCGTAAAAAAATGTAAGGAGGAATTGTAGTATGGGCGGACTTATTTTTTTAGTTGTTATTATCGTGATCGTTCTGTGGGTGCTTGCATCCTGTGTTCGGATCGTGCCGCAGGCATATGCGATGGTAGTAGAGCGTCTTGGTGCTTACAAGGAAACCTGGAATACAGGAATCCATTTTAAGACACCGTTTATCGACCGTGTTGCAAGACGTGTCAATCTGAAGGAACAGGTAGTAGATTTTCCACCGCAGCCGGTTATCACCAAGGATAACGTAACCATGCAGATCGATACTGTTGTATTTTTCCAGATCACAGACCCGAAGCTGTACGCATACGGCGTTGAGAATCCGATCATGGCCATCGAGAATCTTTCCGCGACTACATTGCGTAACATTATCGGTGATATGGAACTGGATGAAACCCTGACCTCCCGTGAGGTGATCAATACCAAGATGCGTGCTTCCCTTGACGTGGCAACTGATCCATGGGGAATCAAGGTAAACCGTGTAGAGCTTAAAAATATCATTCCTCCGGCTGCTATTCAGGAAGCCATGGAGAAACAGATGAAAGCAGAGCGTGAGAGACGTGAGGCAATCCTGATCGCAGAAGGTGAGAAGAAATCCACCATCCTTGTTGCAGAGGGTAAAAAAGAATCTGCAATTCTTGATGCCGAAGCTGAGAAGCAGGCTGCTATCCTTCGCGCGGAAGCGCAGAAAGAGCGCATGATCAAAGAGGCGGAAGGTCAGGCAGAGGCAGTTCTGAAGGTTCAGAAGGCGAATGCAGAAGGTCTTCGTATGATCAAGGAGGCAGGTGCTGACAATGCAGTTCTTACCCTGAAGAGCTTCGAAGCTCTTGCGAAAGTGGCAGACGGCAAATCTACCAAGATTATTATCCCGTCAGAGCTCCAGAATCTGGCAGGACTGGCAGCTTCTTTGAAGGAAGTTGTTGTGGATGAAAAGGATAAAAAAGAAGAGTAACATTCTTGAAACAAGAAATTAATGAGATGAAAGCCGACGATGGTAGTCTGAAAAGTGAAAAATTGAAAGACTTGTACGACAGTTTACTGTAAAGCATGGCAGAAAGAAAAATGGTGCCAGGCACTATACCTGGCACCAGAGGAGGATTATTATGAACTTAAAAGGCAGAAATTTTTTGACACTGAAAGACTTTACACCAGAGGAAATTCTGTATCTTCTTGATTTATCCGCTGAGTTAAAGGCAAAGAAAAAAGCCGGTGAGCTTACCGAGTATTACAAGGGCAAAAATATTGCCCTGATCTTTGAGAAAACCAGTACCAGAACACGTTGTTCCTTCGAGGTGGCAGCCCATGATCTTGGAATGGGAAGCACCTATCTGGATCCAACTGGCTCCCAGATCGGCAAGAAAGAGAGCATTGCAGATACTGCAAGAGTTCTTGGAAGAATGTATGATGGTATCGAGTACCGTGGATTTGGTCAGGAAATTGTAGAAGATCTTGCAAAATATGCAGGAGTTCCGGTTTGGAACGGTCTGACAAACGAATATCATCCAACACAGATGTTAGCAGATATGCTTACCATCCGTGAGCATTTCGGATATCTGAAAGGAATCAAGCTGGTTTACATGGGCGATGCCCGTTACAACATGGGTAACTCCCTGATGGTAGCCTGCTCCAAGCTTGGTATGCATTTCGTAGCCTGCACAAGTAAGAAATATTTCCCAAATGAGGAGCTGGTTGCTCAGTGCAAAGAGTACGCTGCAGAGTCCGGCGCAACCATTACTCTTACAGAGGATGTAGAGGCTGGAACGAAGGACGCAGACGTTATTTACACAGATGTATGGGTATCCATGGGTGAGCCGGATGCAGTATGGGAAGAGAGAATCCATGATCTGACACCATACAAGGTAACCTCTGCAGTTATGAAGAATGCAGGGGAGAAAGCAATTTTCCTTCACTGTCTGCCGGCATTCCATGATCTTAAGACAAAGATTGGCAAAGAGATGGGCGAGCGCTTCAATCTGACAGATATGGAAGTAACAGACGAAGTATTCGAGTCTCCGGCTTCTAAGGTATTTGATGAGGCTGAGAACCGTATGCATACCATTAAAGCGGTTATGGTTGCTACACTGGGAGAGCCTGAGAATAAATAATTCGGCTTCCAGATAACAATGAATTAATGAATTCCGATTGTTTCTACGTTCTTATGTACTACTTTTTATCCTCTGGATAAGATGTATCATTTATTCAAAGAACCTGGACGATTGGGAGTTATAGAAAGGGTATCTGAAATGATTTCCGAAAAAGAATCATATGAAGAAATTGGCACGGGCAGTATCTATAACGAAACCACAATTGCAGATCAGATACATACAAAATGGGCGGGCAAAACCGTCCATTTTGCAAGAGAAACAGATTCTACCAATTTGTGGATCAAGCGTCTGGCGAAGGAAGGCGCATCAGAGGGAACTCTTGCACTGGCAGAATTTCAGTCAGCAGGAAGAGGAAGACTTGGCAGATCCTGGGAGGTACCAGAGGGTACGTCGGTTATGATGAGCATTCTTCTCAGACCGAAATTTGAACCTCAGTATGCACCAACCCTTACCCTTGTAATGGGTATGGCTGTGGCGAAAGCAGTGAAGAATCTTGGATTTGACGTAAGTATCAAATGGCCCAATGATGTGGTGGTTTCCCACAAAAAAATATGCGGAATCCTTACCGAAATGGGGGTTCGCGATGGAAAAATTGACTATGCAGTCATCGGAGTGGGAATTAATGTAAATATCAGAGAGTTTCCGGAGGAGATGGCAGACAAGGCTACATCCCTTTATCTGGAGAGCGGCAAGGAATTTGACAGAAGCCAGATTCCCGGGCTTGTGATGGAAGCTTTTGAGAAATACTATGAAAAATTTGCAGCGACCTGTGACCTCAGTGGGCTGAAAGAGGAATATGAAAGTATTCTTGCTAATTACAATCAGCCGGTGCGTGTGCTGGCGAAAGAGCCGTACGAGGGCGTGGCCAGAGGGATTACAGATGGCGGAGAGCTGTTGGTAGAGAAAACTGATGGAACGATTGTAGCTGTCAGCGCCGGTGAGGTTTCGGTTCGCGGGCTGTATAGCTATGTGTAAGGCTATTGTTTAGGCACATTTTCGCAAATGATATTCCCCACTGATTGCGATAATCCTACAGTGAATGGGGCATATCACTTGCGAAAATGTTGTTGACACAGATGAAAACAGAAAGGTGGGACTTAATTGTATCAGGAGAATGTAGTGCTTTGCGGCGCAAGCGCCTATGAACAGAAATATTACTTTAATAAAGACTTTGATTCTCTGCCTGATCATGTGAAGAAGGAACTGCAGATCATGTGTGTTCTTTTCACAGAAGAGATTGGAGGAATTTTCACACTGGAATTTGATGATCACGGAAACCTGCAGTTTAAAACAGAGGCTACGGAAGCTGATGGATTTTATGATGATATTGGCGGTGCACTGAAGATTAAAAAGCTGCGTGTGGAGAAAGAGGAGCTTCTGGAATCTCTGGAAATGTATTATCGTGTGTTCTTCCTTGGGGAAGATGTGGATAAAGAGAAGACAGAAGAGTAAGCTGTGTGGATAAACTGATAAACAGGGAAAATAGCAGCTCATCAGATGTGACATTTGAGTTCACGAAGCGAGTAATTGTTGAAAGGATTGAATAGTTACACATCAAATATGAAAGTAATTAAGGTGATATGAGTAGTAATTTAGATTCTAAGTTGAGATATGAGCTTCCAAAGGAGATGAAGTGGAAAATCGGAACTGTGGAGATCCCTAACCGGTTCGTCCTGGCACCAATGGCGGGCGTTACCGACCTGGCTTTTCGCAGGCTTTGCAAGGAGCAGGGCGCTGGGCTTCTCTGCATGGAGATGATCAGTGCCAAGGCTATTTCCTATAAGAACAAAAATACCAGGGCGCTGATGGAAATCGACCCGGTGGAGCATCCTATTTCCATGCAGCTCTTTGGAAGTGAGCCAGAGCTGATGACGGAGGTGGCGAAGGAAATCGAGGAGGAGCCTTTTGACATTCTGGATATCAATATGGGATGCCCAGTGCCGAAGGTGGTAAATAACGGTGAAGGTTCAGCTCTTTTGAAAAATCCGGATCTGATTGTGAAGATTGTGAAAAGCATTTCTTCTGCCATTCAGAAGCCATTGACAGTGAAAGTTCGTATCGGTTTTGAGAATGAGCCGGTGGATATTGTGGAGATTGCAAAGCGCGTGGAGGATGCCGGGGCAGCAGCTATTGCAGTTCATGGACGGACACGGCAGCAGTATTATTCCGGGATAGCAGACTGGGAGACCATTGCCAAGGTTAAAGAAGCAGTTTCCATTCCGGTGATTGGAAATGGGGATGTGGATTCGCCGAAAAAGGCGGAGAAACTTTTTCGGCAGACCGGATGTGATGCGGTGATGATCGGGCGTGCTGTGGAAGGAAATCCATGGATATTTCGGGAGATGAATCACTATTTTGCAACAGGGGAAGAGCTGGCAAGACCTTCTCTGGCAGAGGTGAAAGCGATGATTCTGAAGCATGCACGGGCTCAGATTGAAATGAAGGGTGAATTCATCGGGATCCGGGAGATGCGCAAGCATGTAGCATGGTATACAGCAGGGATGCCCCACAGTGCAGGGCTTCGCAGGGAGTCCAATAATATTGAGAGTTATGCGGATCTGGAGAAGCTGCTGGAGAGATTATAATTATGTTCAGTGGATCCGATTCTGCAAAAAATCATTTCAAATGTAGTGTTGACCAGATGAGTGGAAAACCGCTGTATGGTGATAAAAAGATAATAATCAGACGTATGAGAGTCAGGAGGTTTGGGCTGGGAAGGCTGGAACTTGCTGACTTTTTCTATAGTTGAAAGGGAAAGATTATGGATAAATTACTGAGATATAACGGTGTGCAGGAAGCACTAAAATTTCTGCGCGAAGATGATGAAAGAACTTTGCAGGAGCACCTGGAAATGTGCCAGATTCCTGCGCCTTCCTATGAAGAAGGGGAGAAAGCGGAATATGTCCGAAAGAAGATGGTGGATGCCGGTCTTTCAGAGGTGCACGTTGATGAGGTGGGAAATGTGCTGGGAACCTGGAAAGGGACTGGGAATGGACCGCGAATTATGGTTGCGGGACATACAGACACTGTTTTCCCAAGGGAGACAGACCTTACTTTGAAGAAAGAAGGCGAACGCTACAGCTGTCCGGGAATCGGAGACGATACCAGGGCGGTAGCGGAGCTTCTCAGTCTTGCAAGAGCAATGAATGCTACAGGCATTCGCGGCGAGGGAGATATTGTGTTCTGTGCAAATGTGTGCGAAGAGGGACTTGGTGATCTGAGGGGAATTAAGCATGTATTTAAGGATATGGCAGACACAGAAGGGCGCTACGACGGTTTCGTTTCCATTGATGATAAAAAAACCTCTGGAATCATTTACCAGGCAGTAGGCAGCGAGCGCTATCTGGTAACTTTCCACGGAACCGGCGGTCACAGCTTCACCGGCTTCGGAATTCCCAACCCGATTCACGCAATGGGAAGGGCGATTGCGAAAATCAGCGATTTCCAGACACCAAAGAATCCGAAAACTACTTTCAGTGTAGGCGTAGTAAACGGCGGCACGTCTGTAAATGTAATCGCGGCAGAGTGTTCTATGCTGGTGGATCTGCGCTCTGTGGATGCAGGGGAACTTGAGAAATTATCCGCAAAACTCCACCAGGCAATAGAAGAAGCCGTGAATGAGGAAAACGCCCGCTGGGGATATGGAACTTTAAGTTCTGAGAGTACAGGAATCCTTGACGACAATAATATGACAGCGAAAAGCAGTGTGGGAGATACAGCTGGCGCAGTGCCAGTGAATGCTGATAATGGAGACAGGGAAACCTCAGCAGAAGATGACCGCATTACAGTCACCTTCGAACAAAAGGGCAGGCGCCCTGCTGGTACCCAGGAAAAATCCTGCCAGATTGTCCAGGCTGCAAATGCTGCAAATCAGGCCATTGGCATGGAAACCCTGTACATCGGTGCCGCCAGCACAGACGCCAACATCCCCATCAGTCTTGGAATCCCTGCCATCACCGTGGGCTGGGGAGGAAAAGGCGGTGGAGAGCATACCATCCACGAATGGTACGAACCTGCAGAATCCTGGAAAGGACCACAGCGTGACTTGCTGTTGCTGTTGGCGTTATCGGGCTATGAAAATATACGAGAGTATCAGCTTCCACGCATAAATCCGAAAGGAAAATAAAAAAACATCCCCCGGAAAGAATAGTCCCAATAAACGGACATTTCCCTTCCGGGGGATGTTGTATTAATTGAATTAGTTTTGATGCTTTTTTCGAAGAATTACATAAACCAGAATCAAAGTAAACAGCACAAACAAAATGGAGCAGGACAGTACATAATTCAATGCTGCGCCCATAATTCCCCACTGCTGCACCAGAATCCGGGCAGCTGCGATGGTAATAATTGCGGTTATGGAATAAACTGGAAGCAGGCATTTTCCCCAGCGGATAGCGATAAGGATATTGTAGATCATGTAGACTTCCGCGCTGATTCCTCCGCCGATAAGCAGAACTACGAAATGCAGCTTATATGGGGAAAGATCCACGCCGTAAATAATCTCCAGCAATGTTCGACCGATGAGATGCCCTCCAGCCACAACAGCTACACAGCAGACCAGGATGATGCCAATGATCCGCAGTATGTACAGTGTGAACTTTTTCACATTATTTTCCCACCATAATTCTGCGATGGTGGTGATGGTAGGCTTAAACACGAACTCGCACATCAGCGAAATCACAAAAGAAGGCATAAACAGAATGCTATAGTAAGTCTGATATTCATCTGTCATAACGCCAGCCATTGCGTATTTTGGAATGTTGTAGAGCAGCAGGGAAAGAAAAGTACCGATAAACATAGGGGTACAGGTTCGAAGTAACTCCCACACATGAGACATCTGAAGCTTGCGTCCATCCTCTTCATGACCAACGTATTTTCTGGTCATCTGTGAGTTAATGATAAGACACAGAATAAGGGAGGTTGTAGAAGTAGCAACACAGGTGCAGTACAGGTTCTTAGTGATAATAAGCATAGCGGTGAAAAAAACTGCGGAATACAGATTTCTCGCCGCCAGCATTTTTCCCATCTGCTCAACATGGTACTTTTGCTGAAGATTTCCGTGGAAAACATCCTCCACCGCATCAATCATCTTCATCATAATAATAAAAGTGCTGATGATAATATATTCGCCTTTGAAGCTGAAGGAACTGTAAATAATTCCAAACAGCATCATCAGTGCACAGGTGATAATGCGGGAAACCTTATACTCGGAAAAAATATATTTGTGCTCCAGATCCGTGGCCTGATAGGTGCGGACACCATAGCGTCCCACCTGCAGAAGCAGCTGTGCAGTAGCGTAGCTTAAGGAATAAAACCCTGCCAGCTGTGCGCCACACACACGAGTTACCACCAGGAGATACAAAAAGGAGGAGCCTGAGTAACAGGTACTTCCGATCATATTCCATAAAAAGGCTTTTTTTACATTTTTTTCTTTATTCATTTGCTAAAAATCTCCATTTATTGGTAATCGCTGCTTAATCCTCAGATGTCATCTGGCGCAGCTGTTCCATAGAGTGCTCACGGAAGCGGGCAATCTGCTCATTTGCATAAGTGAAATCAATTTCTTCAGTAAGCTTTTCGTAAGAAACATCATCCATAGTTCTGTCGGTAAGCTTCACCAGATTAAGAAGCTGCTGAACGCGGCGGTTCATGTGGTGACCGTTTACCTTGGCGAAGAATTTGCGGTTAAAAATAAGGGCAAAAACAACACCATGGAAAGAATCAGAAACTACATATTCTGCATTTTTGAAAAGTCCCATCCACTCTGCAGGACCAACTGTGATCTTGCAGTCACATTTCAGAAGTCCGACTAATGGGAAAGGAATGTATACAATACGGTAGCCGGTCTTATTGTGGAGTCGGCGGGCGAAGTCTACGATTTCTTTGTTAATTCCCAGCTGGTAAACCAGAATGTATTTTTCTTTATATTTTGGCTCAACCAGAAGCTTATCCCACTCTTCCGCAGTGAGAAGAAGGGTAGGATCACAGACCACTTCAGGACGCTTCTCTGTGAGATTCTCTACAATGTCAGCGCCATAGTCTTCACGAACCAGAATTTCATCAAAATCGGAAAGCAGTTCTTTATATTTCTGCTGGTATTCTTCCGGCGGAAGATTTTCACCGATACTTGCAGCATAGCTGCATTTCTTTTTCCCCTCTTTTACAAAATCAAGGAAATAGGTGGTATCAAAATTGGTAAGCTTGTAATCCCAGATCTGGTCGCTTCCAGCAATATAAATATCGTATTTGCCAGCTACCGGCTGCATTTTACCCTGAGTGACAGGCTGGCTGTAGCGCATGTGTCTGCGGAATCTGTTGCATTTGAAACGGCGGGGAATGTAGCAGATATGGCCGATTGTCCCGTAAATATAGTTAAAAAGTCCTTTCTTTTTCAGGTTTACAAGGCGGAAAGGATTGCTGATATAGTCGCAGCGGTAATCAATAATTTCCGGCTGGGTGCCGATTTCCTGCAGCTTTTTCTGAAGCGCGTAGCTCTGTAGGATGGCACCGTAATTGTCGTAGTTATGGAAGGTAATCACACCTACTCGTTTTTTCTGCATAAAGTCCTCCTGGCTAATATAAGGTAGATATAATATAACACATAAACGAGAAAATAAACAGTTTTTGCAGGTGGATTTATCAATTAATTCCAAAGTGTTTATGGAAGTTAAAGTTGAAATTGTTAAGGAGTACGCTATAATAGAGATAATGAAATTTACCTGAGAAAGTGGAGGCGAAAAGATGGCGGGATATTTAATCGCAGAAACTACCCGTGAGGAGCGGGAGAAGATTGTTGCAGAATCCCTTGGAAATATTGAGGCGAACTGCGACGGTTGTATGGCAGGGCTGGCTGAGATGTATCAGGAATACATTGATGGGAAGAAAGAGCTTCGCCAGATCAATATGGAATTTAACGCAAGATACGTAAAAAGCGAGGACATGCCGGTGAGAAGCCGGTGCCCGGAGTCCTTTTGCTAATAGAAATCAAAGAGGGCACCAAACTGAAATATGAATTGAGGCAGTACGAAGTAACAGAATAAAGAAGCAGTAAGAGCAGAAGTTTTCAGTACATGTAACGAAAACTTCTGCCTTTTTTTAACCAAATGTTAATAGTTCTTTTTTTATTCTGGTGTTATTATGTAAAAAAGTCGTATTATAATTAATAAGGAAATAAAAGGCTATTGCTAATTACGTCTGCAATAAATACGTTCTAGAATTATTTTAGTTATGGAGAAAAGTATATGGAAAAAAACGTATTAAAGGTTCGCATGCTTGGAACCTTTTCGTTGGAATATAAGGGAAAAGAACTGGTACTGGATCGAAATAAAGCATCGAAGACTACACAGCTTTTTCAGCTGCTTATGTTTCATACCGAAGACGGCGGAATTTCCAAAGCTGCTATGATAGATGCCCTTTATGGAAGAGTTGAGGTGGAGAATAAGAACGGAAGCCTGAACAACACCATTTTCAGACTTCGTAAACAGCTGAAGGATATTGGACTTCCAGATAGCAAATACATAAATATCCAGTCCGGAATGTGCTGTTGGGACGGAAATATTGAAGTTTAGGTTGATGTAAATGAGTTCCGGAAACTGATAGAGAAAGAAAAAAAGGAGAAACGGGAAGAGGACAAGCTCCATCTCTGGATGCAGGCCTGGAAAATTTATAAAGGTGAATTTCTCCCGGATATGATCGGGGAGCAATGGGTCGCTGTGGAGAATGTCCGGTGCAGAGATGAGTACTTCCGTGTTACAGAGGAGCTGTGCCGCTGGCTGAAGGGGCATGAACGGTATGAAGATCTGCATAAAGTGGCGCACAGAGCCGCCGAAATTTATCCCTTTGACGAGTGGCAGGTCTGGGAAATCGACAGCCTGATCGGAATGTCACGATATAAGGAAGGCCTTGAAGTTTACCAAAACACCGAAAAGCTTTTATTCGATGAAATGGGAGTGGCCCCTTCGGAGAGATTGTTAAAGCGTTTCAAGCTGATGGGAGAACGGACTTCACAGGCAGCAGGTGCCCTTAGCGATATCAAGGAAAGACTTCGGGAAAAGGAGGCTGCAGTAGGAGCATATTTCTGTCCGTTTCCCAGCTTTGTTGACATCTATCATGTATTCAGCCGTATGGTGGAGCGCTCTGGTTTATCCGTGTTTGTTATGCTTTGCACACTGGACTATAAGGCGGATCATGTTTCGGAGGAGAAGGAACGTGAAAAGTCCGAACTTCTCAGACAGGCCATCCAGTCATCCATACGAAAAGGTGATTTTTACACCAGATACAATGTCCGGCAGTATATTGTCATGCTGATCGAAATCAGCCAGGAGAACTGCCCCATCGTTTCCAAACGAATTGCAAAAAAATTCAATAAGCTCTCTGGCGATAAGAAATTCACTCAGGTTGATTTCTATGTGGCATCCATTGGAGAGATGTGTGAAATGTAGGGATAAATTATGGTCTACGATGTGATTTGTGATGAGTATGAACTCATTTGATCCTGATTTATGGAAAAGACTTGAAAAATGCTAAAAATGCCATAGGAAATCGCTCGTTTTTGCAACTCTTTCGGAAAATGAAAGAGTTGGAGAAAGAGGCAAAGTGATAGAATATATTTAAAAATCATATACTATCTATCATGCAACCGAAAATAATTCCCGATTCGGTTAAAATAAATCTACATATCCAAAGAAAGGAATGAGACATTATGAAAAAGAATGGGTATTTAAGAAGATTTCTGGCACTGTTTCTCGCTCTTGTGATGATCATGGCTGATTCATCTGTGACGACGTTTGCGGCGACGGTGGGAAGGGTGAAGCAGAAGAGTGCGGCCGCGGAAAGCAGCAGTCAGTGCAATGTTCAAATCAATGTTGCAGAAGAACTTGACGTGGAACAATTTTTGAATGATTACAAATATATAATGCTTGGAACGGAGACTCCCGACAAGTGGCCAGGGATTGGGGCAACATCATCAATTGAAAAAATAAGTACAACAGAAAATGTTGTACTGAATGATGTTGCAGAAGGTACAGAGAAGAAAATTTATTTTGTGCAAGGAAAAGAGAGCTGGCAGTGGGGAGCCTATAAAACTACTGGCGATACTTTTCAACAGGGTGAAAATAAATTTAAAATTTCTGTAAGTGAAACTGCAAGTGGTTTGACTGTAAATATAAATAAGGTAGAATTTATTTCTCGCAATGTTCAGATAGTAGCTGATGCAGATCTTGACTTTGCAGCATTTACAAATCAGTATAAGTATGTGATGCTTGGAAAGACCACTTCTTCTGGAGTTGAGGCGGTTTCTACTATTGAACAAATCGATAGCAACACAACAGACGTAGAGTTAAAAGTTGATAAAGATGAAAATGCAGATGATTTAAAACTGTATTTTATAAGGGATACTTATAATTTAAATAGTAATTTGACCAATGATTCAAAATTTAAACAAGGTAATGTAAATTATAAAATAGCAGTAACAACAGATAATAATAATTTCAACGTAAATATCGAAAAAGTGGTATTTCAGCCAGGACCTACAGTTGATTATAAATCCGTTTTAGGAAATTCATTACATTTTGGTATTGTGGCTAATGATTTTACTTGTAATGGAGATCTGGAAGCAAACCTTGCAGTAGGTACTTTGCATGGTTCTGGAAATATGAAGAGTAGTAAAAATTATGGCGGTAATGGAACTACTTTAATTGGTGCATATGTTGATTATGGTTGGTATATTTTTAAGAACTCTGAAGGTGGTCAGGGTGATTTAATCCTTTATACAACACCAGACGCTGCTAACAGATTTGGAAATGATATATGGAGTAAAGGTTTAGTAATTGATACAGAAACATATAGACAAGAGGAAATTCAGAATATTGTTAGAAGTATGGTTGATGAGTCAAGAATGACTAGTAATAAACTAGCTTCTGATGCTCATACAAAAGGTTTAAAATATTCATCTGTTGCTGATGAAAATGGTGTGATTGATTTAACAACCTCTCCAGCTGGAACTTATTATATTGATTTTGAGATAGGAGAATATGCAAATTCTAATTTAAATCTTAAAATTACTGGAGATCAAAATATTGTATTAAACATACCAGACGAAGCAGCCACATTGAAAACTTATCAACTTAATATCGATGGGAAGAATTGTAATATTGGTGGATACGCAAATGGTGGAATTGGTGAAAAGGCTTGCGAAAATATTATCTTCAATTTAAACAATGCAAGTTCTGTTATTTCTGAAACAATACATGGTGTAGTATTAGTACCAAATGGTTCTTTTGAAAATAAAGCTGTAGGTGCAGGTTGGATTGTTGCAGATTCTGTAACAAGTGGCGGTACAGAATGGCATTGTCTTTCAAGAGATATTCCTGTTGTGACTTCTTATGCAATAAAAGCTAAGAAGACTGTAAATGGCAAAGCCCCATCCGGTAACGAAGCAGGAAAATTTACATTTAAGTTGTATAAGATTGATGACAAGGGAAATGAAACGCTTGTTGATACAAAATCCAATGGAGATGGTGGACTCGTTTCATTTGATACATTTGGAAATATTACAGAGGCTGGAACTTATTGGTATAAGATAACAGAAGAGGGAACTGTTGCGGGTTATACTATTGATACAACTGTTTACTATGCAGAAGTTGTGGTAAATGCAACTCCTTCAAATGGAGTAATTATTAGCAAGAATGCAAAAGTTACTTATCATAAAGGGACTAAGACTGGAGATACAGCGACAGTTGCGACCTTTAATAATATTAAAAAAGAAGATGAAACATCTGCAAACATTAAGGTTAAGAAAACATTTACTAATGGTGCAGCAGATAAGAAGTTTAACTTTGTATTAACTCCAATTAACAATGCACCAATGCCAGAAGGTGCTGTAAATGGAAAGAAAACAATTAGTGTTGCTCAAAATGATGGTGTGAAGAATTTTGGAGAAATCAAATATACGACAGCAGGAACTTATAGATATGAGGTTGTTGAAGATTCTTCAGAGCAGGCAGCAGGAATTACATATGATAATCATAGATGGACTGTGACTGTAGCTGTGCCAGCTGACTTTAGTACACCTACAGTAACTTATAGTAGGGAGGATGGTATAACTAGTACTATAGGTGCTGAATTTACAAATAGTGAAGAAAACAAGGAAACGGAAATAACCTTGGAAGGAACCAAGAGCCTGAGCGGAAGAAATCTAAAGGCAGGAGAGTTCAAATTCGAGGTAAAAGACGAAGTCGGAACCGTAGTGGCAACCGGAACGAACGATGCAGCCGGAAAGATCGCATTCAGCAGGATCGGATACAAACTGTCCGACCTGAAGAAAGGGGACGGAAGCTATGCATCTGAGAAGACTTACAGTTATAAGGTAAGTGAGGTAAAGGGAAACGCCGGAGACGGAATCACTTATGATGACAAAGAGTATACTGTAAAGGTAAAAGTAAGCTATGACCAGGCAAGCGGAACGATGAAAGCGGAGTTGGCAGACAAGGACCAGAAACTTGCATTTGCAAACAGCTATGACACCGAGACTGGAATTGACCTGGAAGGAACCAAGAGCCTGGAAGGAAGAACGCTGAAGGACAAGGAGTTCAAATTCGAGGTAAAAGACGAAGTCGGAACCGTAGTGGCAACCGGAACGA
>OLOC01001367.1_pt1 | contig 14507 bp, 10 predicted proteins | sample 1643111 | NCBI WGS metagenome assembly OLOC01 (sample SAMEA3136633, study PRJEB25190) | human gut metagenome
TAATGGGCTGAAAAGCCTGTAAAATAAGGAAAGTTCAGGAAATCTCTCCACAAATTCCGATTTGTCGAGCTGTTTGGAGACCCTAGAAGTAATCCGTTTGGATTCGAGAAGAAGATGTTAAAAGATACGTGCAAAGTTATTACTGGCAATACACCTTCACGAGCAATAGCAGAATATTATGGTGATTATATAGAATGGATAAAGACAGATAATATTGTTTCTGGAATTCTTAATCCAACTCAAGCGACAGAGAGTTTGTCTGAAAAGGGTATGAATGTTGGACGTACAGTTGAAAAGGATTCTATTCTTATGGCTTGTATTGCTGGAAGTATAGCAAGTATTGGTAGAGTTTGCATTACAGATAGAACAGTGGCATTTAACCAGCAGATTAATGCAGTAGTACCTGAACAATACAATATTTTGTTTTTGTATGTGCTGCTTCAGATGTCCAAGGATTATCTTGTGGAAGATATAAATATGGCATTAAAAGGTATATTGTCTAAATCGAAGCTTGAGGAAAAAGAGTTTATTATTCCACCGATGGATTTGCAGGAACAGTTTTCCGACTTCGTCAAACAAGTCGACAAATCAAAATTTATCAATCAGCTTTTATAGAAAATGGAATTATATATGTCACGTTACAATCGAGAAAGTGAAATAAAGCAAAAGAAATGTTTTACGGAGATACGTGAGAGAAATTACTTACTACGAGGGGGGATGAAATTTACAATGGTATATTTTCAGAAGAGGGTTAAATATGCAAAATGAAATAATCTTATTTGAAACTGCTGATAAGGAAATAAAATTAACTGTGTCTGTCAAAAATAATACCGTATGGCTTAATAGAAATCAGCTAGCTAAATTATTTGGAAGAGATGTAAAGACAATTGGTAAACATATTAATAATGCATTAAAAGAAGAACTGGATAATTCAGTTGTCGCAAATTTTGCGACAACTGCTTCAGATGGAAAAGTGTATCAAGTAGAACATTATAATTTAGATATGATTATTTCTATAGGCTATAGAGTCAAATCTAACAGAGGTGTAGAATTTAGAAAATGGGCAAATAATGTTCTGAAACAGTATATCCTACAAGGCTATGCAATCAATAAAAAAAGATTAGAAGCCTTACAGAGAACAGTAAATATTCAAACCAAAATGCTTGCATGTACTTTGGAAATAGATGAAGCAGAGGTGCTAAAAGCTGTTGATTTATATACAAATGCCTTGATGTTATTAGACCAGTATGATCACCAGTCGATTAAAAAGCCTGCAGGAAATAAAGCCATATACAGAATTACATACGAGGATTGTAGAAATATGGTGAATGCAATGGAAGATTCATTTCATTCGGATGTCTTTGGTGTTGAAAAAGAAACGGGGAAAGTTGAAGGTATTCTTGCAGCAATTTACCAAAATGTTTTCGGAGGAGAGGTTTATCCTTCTTTAGAAGAGAAAGCCGCTAATCTTTTGTATTTTATGATAAAAGATCATCCCTATGCTGATGGATGTAAGAGAATTGCTGCATCGTTATTTTTGGAATTTTTAGCTCGCAATGATGTACTCTACAAAGATGGACAGAAAAGGATAAGTGATGGTGCATTAGTAGCAATTACATTGATGATTGCAGAGTCAGATCCAAAAGAAAAAGATATTATGGTTAATTTGGTAATGAATTTATTGTCAATGTAAAGTGAAAGTAAAAGAGGGAGGTTTCACAATGGTAACAAACTTTGATTACTTAAAAAATGAATCAAAATTCTCTGCATTTGCGAATGTTGCCATCTCTGCAGAGAAAATTATATTGGCAGATCCGGATGCGAGTATTCTTAACAGCCGGCGGGCTATGGAATTTGCTGTGAAATGGTTGTATTCTGTGGAGAACAGTTTGCAGATTCCGTACCAGGATAACCTTCACACTTTGATGAATACAGAGGAATTCAGACAGTTAGTGGGACCGGATCTTTGGAAACGGATGGATTATATCCGCAGATGTGGAAATAGTGTGGCACATAGTAATAAAAAACCTGGCAGAGATGCAGCGATGCTCTGTCTTGAAAATCTGTCGATTTTTTTAGATTACGTTGCATATTGTTATGGAGAACAGTATCAGGAACATCCATTTGACAAATCGATTATTGATGGCAGAATTGAGAAGGCAAAGGCATCCAGGGAAACAGCCAGAAAAACAAAGGAAACACTTCTGAAAGAACAGGAAAAAACTGCCCAGCAGGAACTGGATCTACAAAAACTGATGGCAGAAAATACTTTTCTCAGGGAAGAACTGTCCGCACGCCACGAGAAACAGCAGCAGACATATGTTCCGAAACCTCTGGATCTGTCTGAATATGAAACCAGAAAACTTTACATAGATTCCATGCTTATTGATGCAGGATGGACACAGGGAAAAGACTGGTTAAATGAGATGACTGTGACAGGAATGCCGAATAAATCAGGGATTGGACGTATTGATTATGTTCTCTATGATGATATGAATAAACCTCTGGCAATTATAGAAGCAAAACGTACCTGCAAGGATATTGCTGAGGGCAGGCAGCAGGCGAAACTTTACGCAGATCTGCTGGAACAGGAATACAAACGGCGTCCGGTAATTTTCCTTACCAATGGTTTTGAAACCCGGATCATAGACGGACAATATCCGGAAAGAAAATGTTCAGTTATTTATTCCAAACGGGATCTGGAGAAATGGTTTAACCTTTTGAGTATGCGTACAAGCCTGCAAAATATTTCTGTAGATAAAAAGATAGCAGACCGCTATTATCAGGAAGCCGCGATAAAAGCAGTATGCCAGAGCTTTGATGAAAAGAATCGGAGAAAAGCCCTGCTTGTTATGGCCACAGGTTCCGGAAAAACCAGAACAGTAATGGCTTTGTGCAAGGTACTGGTTGATGCGGGCTGGGTGAAGAATATACTTTTTCTGGCGGACAGAAATTCACTGGTAACACAGGCGAAAAGAAGTTTTGTAAACTGGATGCAGAATTTTTCCTGTACAAATCTGGTTGAAGAAAAGAATAATTATATGTCGCGATGTGTTTTCTCCACATATCAGACCATGATAAACTGTATTGATACGATAAATGATAAAGAAGGAAAAGTTTTTACCTGTGGTCATTTTGATCTGATCATTTGTGATGAAGCGCACAGATCTATTTATAATAAGTATAAAGATATTTTTACATATTTTGATGCACTGCTTGTAGGACTTACTGCAACACCGAAAGATGAGATTGACAAAAATACATATGAAGTATTTGAACTGGCAAACGGAGATCCCACTTATGGATATGATCTGGCGCAGGCGGTTAAGGATGGATATCTGGTTGATTATCTTTCGGTAGAATCCAGGGTGAAATTTATTGATCAGGGAATTGTATATGATGAACTTTCAGAAGCAGATAAAGAAATTTATGAAAATACTTTTGAAGACGAAAATGGAAAGCTTCCGGAAGCGATAAATTCGGCTGCATTGAATACCTGGATTTTTAACGAAGATACCATTAAAAAAATTCTTCATGTCCTGATGAGTGATGGAATTAAAATTGAATACGGACAGAAGATTGGAAAAACAATTATTTTTGCGAAAAATCATGATCATGCGGAAAAAATCCTTGAGATTTTTAATAAGGAATATCCGCATTTAAAGAATTATGCTATGGTGATCGATAACAGAATGAAATATGCACAGAGTGCAATTGATGAGTTTTCAGATCCGAAAAAACTACCGCAGATCGCAATTTCTGTAGATATGTTAGATACCGGAATTGATGTACCTGAAGTTCTTAATCTTGTATTCTTTAAGAAAGTTATGAGTAAAGCAAAATTCTGGCAGATGATCGGACGAGGAACAAGACTATGCCCGGGATTGTTGGATGGGGAAGATAAGAAAAAGTTTTACATTTTTGATTTTTGTGGAAATTTTGAGTTTTTCCGAATGAATAAAGGAAAAGCAAGCGCAAATCTGATGGCGTTGCAAAGTGCAGTTTTTAATCTTCAGTTTGAGATTTCGTACAAGCTTCAGGATATTAAATATCAGACAGATAAATTAACTGCGTACAGGACTGCACTTGTAAAGCACATGACTGAAAAAGTAAAAGAGCTCCCAAGAGATAGTTTTACAGTTCGCCAACATTTGAAATATGTAGAATTATATTCAGAAGAGTCGAACTATCAGATGCTTACTTATGAAGATACTTTACTTGTACGGGAAGAGGTTGCACCCTTGATTTTGCCTGAAAGTGATGAAGTAACAGCAGTACGTTTTGATGCACTTATGTATGGAATAGAACTTGCATCTCTGGTTGGAAAGAAATATACAAGTGCGCGAAAAGATCTTTTAAAAAAGGTTTCCGGAATTGCCGGAGTGGCAAATATACCGGAGATTCAGGCACAGACAGAGCTGATCAATCAGATTTTGCATACAGATTATGTGGAAAATGCAGGAATTGATGAATTTGAAAATATCAGGAAAAATCTGAGAGATCTTATGAAGTATATTCCGGATAAGAGCAGGAATAAATATATGACCAATTTTACAGACGAAATTCTTTCAACGGAATGGAAAGAAGCAGAATTGGAAAACGATGATCTGGAAAATTATAAAGTACGAGTAGAATATTATGTCCGACAGCATCAGGATAATTATGTGATATCAAAGCTGAAAAAGAATCAGCCACTTACAGAAAAAGATGTAGATGAACTGGAAAAAATTCTCTGGAGAGAGCTTGGTACAAAAGAGGATTATGAAGCAGAATTTGGCAGAAAGCCATTGGGAGAATTTGTCAGAGAAATGGTAGGTCTTGATATGAATGCAGCAAAGGAAGCTTTTTCAAAGTATCTTGAGGATGTAAATCTGGACAGCAGGCAGATTTATTTTGTAAATCAGATCATTGAGTATATTGTTCATAATGGAATGATGAAAGATCTTTCTGTTTTGCTGGAATCTCCGTTTACGGATCGTGGGGGCATTTCGGAAATCTTTACAGATATGGGTGTTTGGCTTGGAATAAAAAAAGTCATTGATACGATCAACGCAAATGCTGCTGCATAAACATCCACCTCTGTAAAACATAAAATTTCAACCGGATTTACAATAAATTTAACCATAAATCCGGTTGACAAAACCCGGCTGGGAACGTTATAATGGCCGGGTTGATAAGATATTTTAAGAAAAAAGGCAGGTGAACAGAATGGACAGTTGTGATTCTCATGGGCGAAGTTGTAGCTCTCGGAGTGAAAGATGGAAAAAACAGAGAGGGATGAGGCTGTTCCATTCTGTTTTAAGTGTACGGAATATCTGTGGGAATATTATATCTATATATCAGAAGGATATATTTGACAGGATGTATCGGTGTCATCAGAATCTGTACGGTATTATTACATTATAATTTCAGCAGGATTATGATAGATATATTTTTCATTCTTCTCATTCTGAGAATCTTACAGTAAGGCGATCATGTATAAATTCATTTCGCTTTATACTCAAATCCCAAGGAAACACAATCGAAAATCAAACAGCACATAGACATGCTTTAACATGTCTGTTTTTGGTGTGCGTGTTTTGTGCGAAACTATGTGAGGAGGATGAGAAAATGACAAAAAGAAATCAGGATTTTTCAAAAGATATTCTGAGTCTGATCCGAAGCAGTGTTTCTCCGGCAGTTTTAAGTGAAAGGCTGCAGGATTTCCACGAAAACGATCTGGCGGAAGTATTAAGAGAATTAAGCACTGCGGAGCGCAGCAGACTATACCGTATCCTGGAAAGCAGTATGCTGGCAGATGTTTTTGAATATCTGGAGGAAGAAGAAACTGTACAATATCTGGAAGAGATGGATGTAAAAAAAGCGGCAGCCATTCTTTCCAAAATGGAAACCGATGCCCTGGCAGATGTTTTAAAGCAGATCGATAAAGAAAAACGCAAGCTTCTGATCCAGCTTCTGGATGAACAGGTGCGGAAAGATATTGAAATGATCCGCTCCTTTGATGAGGATGAGATCGGAAGCAGAATGACAACGAACTGCATTGTGATTCGTGAAAATCTGACCGTAAAGCAGGCCATGAGTGAGCTGATTTCCCAGGCGGCAGATAATGATAATATTTCTACGATCTTTGCAGTGACGGACAGAGGGGAGTTTTATGGAGCCCTGGATCTGAAGGATCTGATCACAGCAAGACAGGACCACCCTATGGAAGAGCTGATCGTAACTTCCTATCCATATGTGTATGGTACTGAGCAGATCGACGACTGTATGGAACGGCTGAAGGATTATTCTGAAGATTCCATTCCTGTACTGGACGATGACAATCGTTTCCTTGGAGTGATCACATCCGCAGGGATCATCGATCTGGTAGACGATGAGATGGGAGAGGATTATGCAAAGCTGGCCGGTCTGACTGCAGAGGAAGATCTGAAAGAACCTCTTTTTGAAAGCATGAAAAAAAGAATGCCCTGGCTGATCGTTCTTCTGGGCCTTGGTATGGTGGTATCTTCTGTTGTGGGAATGTTTGAAAAAGTAGTTACCTGTCTGCCGATCATCATGTGCTTTCAGTCTCTGATCCTGGATATGGCAGGAAATGTTGGAACCCAGTCCCTGGCTGTAACCATCCGTGTACTGATGGATGAGACGCTGACGGGCAGACAGAAAGCAGAGCTTGTGCTGAAGGAAATGCGGATCGGTCTTTGCAACGGTGGTCTGCTCGGTATTCTGTCTTTTGTACTGATCGGATTGTATATTTTCTTATTCAAAGGAAAAACACTCGTATTTGCCTATGCGGTATCCGGCTGTATCGGATTATCCCTGCTGGTGGCCATGCTGGTATCCAGTGCAGTGGGAACCTGCATACCGCTGTTTTTCAAAAAGGTTGGTGTGGACCCGGCAGTAGCCTCAGGTCCTCTGATCACTACGATGAATGACCTTGTAGCCGTGATAACATACTATGGAATGAGCTGGATATTCCTGATCGAGATGTTCCACCTGGCTGGCTGAGAGTAAAATGCAGCTATGCTCATAAAAACAGACAGATATCAGAAATCTGTCGAATAACAGAAAAGTTACCAATACAAAAAAATTCCGGATCGAAAGATTCGGGATTTTTCTTTACATACAAACAGAAAGCTATTATAATGAAAGATACGCTTTGCCCGTTTAAAACGTTGCAGAAATAAATACAAACAACGGGCAGAAAAAGAGAACAAAACGATCACATGGGGTGATTGGGGAAAGGAAACAGTAACATGATAGTAACAATGATCGAAAAGGTCTATACATTTCTGTGGGGAGATCTGATAAGGATCCCGCTTCCGGGAGGAAGTACGCTGGGAATCTCACTTCTGATCCTGCTTCTGATTCCGACCGGTATCTATTTTACCATCAGGACAAAGCTTCTGCCGATCCGTCTTTTTCCGGATATGGTACGAGCCCTGTCAGAAAAGAAAAGTGACAAAAATAATCTTTCAGCATTTCAGACGCTGATCGTATCTACAGCTACCCGTGTGGGAATGGGAAACCTGGTCGGTGTGGTAGCTGCGATCTCGGCAGGAGGTGCAGGAGCGGTATTCTGGATGTGGATCACGGCGCTGATCGGTTCCTCCACTGCTTTTATCGAAGCAACCCTGGCACAGCTCTATAAAGAAAAGGATCCTCTTTATGGTGGCTACAGGGGCGGTCCTGCCTACTATATCCACCGCTACTGGGAAGAAAAACAGGGCAGAAAACGAAAAAAGGTTCTGCTTTCCGTTCTGTTTGCCATTTCCGGCCTGATCTGCTGGTGTGGGATCAGTCAGGTTATCAGCAATTCCGTCACGGCGTCTTTCAAAAATGCTTTTGATATTCCGCCGCTGTATACTACCATCGTGCTGGTAGTGATCGCAGCTGTGATCGTGCTTCGGAAGAATGCAACGGTTAAAGTTCTGGATCTTCTGGTGCCGGTGATGGCAGTGCTTTATTTTGTGATCACGCTATTTATTATATTTACAAATCTTGGAAGTATGCCGGGAGTATTTAAACGGATTTTTGAAGAAGCTTTCGGATTTCGTCAGGCTGTTGCCGGCGGATTTGGCGTCGTGCTGATGAACGGAGTAAAAAGAGGCCTTTTTTCCAATGAGGCGGGAAGCGGCTCCGCTCCCTGTGCAGCAGCGGCAGCAGAATGTGACAGTCCGGTAAAAGCCGGATTTGTCCAGGCCCTGGGTGTATTTGTGGATACGATCGTGATCTGCAGCTGTACAGCTATGATCATGCTTCTGGCCCCGGAAGATCTGGTACAGGGGCTTTCCGGAATGGAACTTCTTCAGACTGCCATGCATTATCATATGGGGCAGTTTGGAGTGATCTTTATTGCTGCAACATTGTTTATGTTCAGCTTTTCCACATTCCTGGGAATCCTGTTTTATGCAAGAGGCAATGTGGCCTATCTTTTCGGTGATAACTGGGCATCCCAGACAGGGTATAAAGTACTGGCCCTTGTGATGCTGTTTATCGGCGGGATCGCAGCCTATACATTTGTGTGGGATCTGGGAGATGTGGGAATTGGTCTGATGACGATCTTTAATATTTTCATGTTATATCCTCTTGGGGAAAAAGCACTGAAAGAACTGAAGATTTACGAAGCAGAGAAAAAGAAAAAATAAAACAGATAAAAAGTCCGGCGGACTGTGACAGAAAAATGTCATGGTCCGCCAGAAAACTGTTTACAGACCCGGAAACTATATGGTAATATATCAAAGTAAAGCGATAAAAGAATAAAGAGTTCTGATGGCTATGCATATATACGTTGTGTATATGTAATGTGGATAAGACATAGATCAGGCTCTGTGAAATACCAGCGATCAGCTGGATGAAGAGGAGGATATGAAAATGTATATTACATGTCTGGACGTAGAAGGTGTACTGGTACCGGAGATCTGGATCGCATTTGCAGAGGCAAGCGGAATCCCGGAGCTCAAGAGAACAACCCGTGATGAGCCGGATTATGATAAGCTGATGAACTGGAGACTTGGAATTCTGAAGGAGCATGGTCTGGGACTGAAAGAGATCCAGGAGACTATTGCAAAGATCGATCCCCTTCCGGGAGCAAAGGAATTTCTGGATGAGCTGAGATCTTTTTCCCAGGTGATACTGATCAGTGATACCTTTACACAGTTTGCAACTCCGCTGATGGAGAAGCTTGGACGGCCGACACTTTTCTGTAATTCCCTGGAAGTGGCAGAGAACGGAGAGATCACAGGCTTTAAGATGCGCTGTGAAAAATCCAAGCTGACAACTGTGAAGGCACTGCAGTCCATGGGATTTGAGACTATCGCAAGTGGAGATTCCTACAATGATCTCGGAATGATCCAGGCAAGCAAAGCAGGCTTCCTCTTCCGCAGTACAGAACAGATCCGTGCAGATCATCCGGAAATTCCTGCTTACGAAGAGTACGATGAACTTCTTGCAGCGATCAGAGAAGTAATGAAATGAAGAAGGGAAAGTCGGAATGATCAACGAAAGAATTGTGATCGAAGAAAAAACAAAGGACTATAATGAGGCATGGATAGAGACCTATTTCTGGCAGGAGTCGGAAGAACTCTATCCGGGACAGAAGCGTCCGGTCATAGTGATCTGTCCGGGCGGAGCTTATGGCATGACTTCAGACAGAGAGGCAGAAGCCATTGCTGTCCGGTTTATGGGAATGGGCTATCACGCAGTGGTGCTTCGTTACAGTGTGGCACCTGCCAGATATCCGGTGGCCCTCCGTCAGCTGGCAAAAACAGTAGCTCTTCTCAGAGAGAACAGCGATAAGTGGCATATTGAAAAAAATAAGATTATTGTGTCAGGTTTTTCGGCAGGTGGCCATCTGGCAGCTTCTTTGGGAGTATTCTGGAATACGGAGGAGCTTGCCGGGATCACGGGAATGGAAAACGAGAGGATCCGTCCCAATGGCATGATCCTGAATTATCCGGTGATCACTTCAGGGGAAGCTGGTCATGAAGAAAGCTTTCGAAATCTTCTGGGAGATCGTTATGAGGAGCTGAAAGATCGGATGTCTCTGGAATTTCAGGTTACGGAAGATACACCCAGAACCTTTATCTGGCATACCTTTGAGGATCAGACGGTGCTGCTGGATAATACACTTCTCTTTGTTCAGGCACTCTATAAAAAGGGCATTCCAGTGGAGTATCATGTTTTTCCGCAGGGACCCCATGGGATCGGCCTGGCAAATGAGCTGACTGCCAACGAAAACGGCAGAGGGATCGCAAGAGCCTGTGAACCATGGAGTGAGCTTGCAGGAAAATGGCTGAACCGAGAATTCCCATGGTGGAACGGGGCAAAGATCGAAAGATAATACGAGACTGCTGTGTCGGATAAAATATCCTTTTTACCGGGAAACCGGTAGAGAGGGTATTTTTTATGATTGTGATGATTGTGATGACTGCTGTATTTGTCGGCTGTTTTGTCTGGCTTATCTGATGATAAAAGCTTTGCAGGGCTTTGGTGTGGATCTGGATCAACATTCACATTGCAGAAAGAAAGGAATTTTGATAATTATGGATAAAAATCAGATTTTTATTACCAGTGGTACGGAATATAAAAGAATGACAAAGGAGCTTCTGGAAAAAGCGGATCTTCAGTCCCATATCGGGGACAGAAAGAAAAAAATCGGGATCAAGCCGAATCTGGTTTCTCCTTCAGAGGCTTCCTGGGGTGCAACGACTCATCCGGAAGTGGTTGCAGGAATTATCGAGTATCTGAAGGAGCATGGCTTCCGGGATATGGTGATGCTGGAGGGATCCTGGGTAGGAGATAAGACAAGGGAGGCTTTTGAGACCTGTGGCTTTGACAGGCTTGAGGAAGAGTATCAGGTGCCGTTCTGGGATATGCAGAAGGATAAGGGTATTTCTGTGGACTGCGGCGGAATGGAGCTGAATGTCTGTGAGCGGGTAAAGGAGCTTGATTTTCTGATCAATGTGCCAGTTCTGAAAGGCCATTGTCAGACAAAGATCACCTGTGCCCTTAAGAATATGAAGGGGTTGATCCCAAATAAGGAAAAGAGACGGTTTCATTCTCTGGGGCTTCATAAACCCATTGCTCATCTGAATATGGGGATACAGCAGGACTTTATTGTTGTGGATAATATCTGCGGGGATCTGGATTTTGAGGATGGCGGAAATCCTGTCGTGATGAACCGGGTGATGGCTGCCTGTGATCCGGTTCTTGTGGATGCATATGTGTGTCAGATGATGCATTATGAGGTAGCTGAGGTTCCTTATGTGAAGCTGGCAGGTGAGCTTGGCGTGGGCTGCTCAGATATTTCTAAAGCAGATGTCAGATTTCTGGAGGATGGTGCGGATCAGAGGATGCCGGTATCCAGAAAGGTTGTGGAGCTTGCGGATGCCGTGGAGGAAGTGGAATCCTGCAGTGCCTGCTACGGGTATCTGATCCCGGCATTGGAGATGTTGAAGGAAGAGGGGCTTTTTGAGAAGCTGGATGAAAAGATCTGCATCGGACAGGGGTATCGTGGTAAGACGGGAGTGCTTGGTGTGGGACACTGTACCTGTAAGTTTCAGAATTATGTGGAGGGGTGTCCGCCGTTGGAGGGGGATATATATGAGTTTTTGAAGGGGTATATTGGCGAACGGACGCCGGGGAAGTGACAGTCCTCCGGGCCGGACTCCGTCGGGGGATGCTGCTAAGGTTCCGTGAGCCGGCTAAAACCATTGCGGAAGGGCCCAGAACTCGCCTTCGGCTCAAACAGCTGGGCCCTTCCGCAATAACGCCGTCTCCCGCAACCTAACCATCATCACCCCTCCTCCGTAGCAGCCCGGAGGACTGTCACTTCCCCGGCTGACGTTTCAGACGGAGAGGTGGAAGCGGACGCGTGGTGTCCTGTCCTTACGTTTTGATGAGTTGAGCGTCCGCAGTTGGAGGTGTGGGAAGAATAGCGTCTGGTCAATAAATATTTTGGTGTTGCTCAATGTGTTGGAATGGTGGGAAGGATACGTCTTCTTGTTGAAAGGTGTTATGCCGATGAGATTGGCACAGTCTGGCGTCTTAAACAAACGCAGAATCCATCACCCTGTCAACAACGTAACATAACCAAAACGTACGGTTCATAGCGGGGCCTGAGGGAAGGGGTGCAGGGGAGGGGAAACGGCCTTTCGCAACTACGAGTGCTTCCCCTCCCCTGCGGTTTCACTTACGCTTCCAAAGCGTAAAAACATTTTTCAGAAAAAAATTTTCAGAAAAAAAGAATCCTAAAGACATCTCTTTACAATCTCAATAATCTGCTCCATAGAAAACCGGCTGCTGTCAATACAGAGATCATACTGTGTCATATCCAGCCATTTGCTGTCTGTAAAGTATTCATAGTAAGCTTTTCTCTCTTTATCCATTTTTTTGACCAGTTTCCGTGCGCTGGCTTCTTCTCTGCCGGTACGGCGTATCACATTCTGAACTCTTTCCTCAAAAGGTGCATGGATAAAAAGTTTAAGTGATTTATCCTTCAGGATACTGGTTGCACAGCGGCCGACAATTACGCAGTCCTCTCTCTGCGGAAGGGACAGGATGATCTTTCTCTGGAGATCATAGAGCACATCGTTCATTGGTACAAAAGAGAAATTATCTGTAAACTGCAGCTCACTGTCAACGGGAAATACCCACTGACTGGCTTTTTTCTCGTCTACCTTTGCTAGGGTGTCGAAGGGGATATTGTTTTTCTTGGCAGCCATGTCGATCAGTTCTTTATCATAAAAACCGATGTCCAGGTTTTCAGCCAGAGTCTTGCCGATAAGGCGTCCGTTGCTTCCAAACATACGATTGATGGTGATAATACGTTTTGCCATAAAGATACCTCCTTTATCTCGGACCGGAAGCAGGAATATCTGATTTCCGGTAGTTTTTCTTACTTCTTTTATAACATATTTCGGTAAAAAATACCAGAAAATAATATATAATTTTTAAAATAATATTTAATATATACAAAAAATAATGGTAGCAGACAGAAAATATAATTAATTATTTGTATTTGTATATAAAAAACAGGATGCCTTTTTCACAGATCACACAAAGACTTTACACATTTTTTTTAAAATATTTTTAAAACAGAGAGAACATACACAGCATATTTGGAGGTTAAGGAAAATGAAACGACGGTGTAAAAGGCTTATGGTGATCATCCCGGTGGCGGCTGTCTGTGTGGCAGGTGCGGGAACTGTGGGATATTTTAAAGTGGCGCATACGAAGCTGGCGCAGAAAACAGCAGCGAAAACGCAATCGGCGGAGGCGAAAAAAGGGAACCTTTCCAAGACGAGTGTGGGTACCGGTAAGCTGGATCTGGCAGAAAATGCGTTTACAGAGCTCCTGATGGAACGCTTTGAGCAGGACGAAGACGCTTTTTCCATTGTGGATCAGTCAGAGATCATGGAAGCCATGTCCGGTGTCACCAACACCATGTCTCTGATGATCAGAACAAATCGCGTTTTTTTATCTGGAAATCCGCACATTGATAAGGTATAATCTATAACAGTTAGAGGAATATCTCTGCCGGGAGTACGGAACTGCCGGCAGGGAACTGCCGAGAAAGGGATGACAGTAAATTTGAACATCGTGGAGAAATGTGTTTCATGCCTGAATATAAAAGAATCTTATGATCTGGCCAGGCGCATGGAACAGGAAAAAACAAATCCGGTTCTGGGATACCGTACAGCAGGCTCCCTGGCAGAGCGAAAAACCGGAGATATGCTTTTGGAAGAAATGAAAAAAGCCGGTCTCACACAGGTAGAAAAAGATAAGATCCGTGTGGATGCATGGGAATTTAAAAAAGCGGTGATGCGCTGCCATGACAGAGAGGGAACCTGCCGGGAGATCCAGCTTGGCGCATATCAGACAGATTTTAAGACCAATGGCTTTCAGAGGTTTGATCTTGTATATCTTGGAAAGGGTACAGCTGACGAATATAAGGATATCGATGTGAAAGGAAAGCTGGTTCTTATCGAGATCAATCAGAGAGAAGAATGGTGGATCAACTACCCGGTGTATCAGGCACACCTAAAGGGTGCAGCAGCTCTGATCGCCGTACAGAGCAGAGGATACGCACAGATCGATGATACGGCTTTGAATGCACAGGATATCGCAGGACCTTCCTGTGCGCCTGCATTTTCCATGTCACGGGCAGATTTTCTTATGATCCGTCAGCTGATGGAGGAGAAAAATGAGAATGGGAATCGTGTTCCGGAGCTTTCCGTGGAATTTGATGCGGACACAGAGGTGATCAAAGACCAGTATACCTACAATATCGTTGGCAAAATCCCGGGAACCGATTCGGATTCCATGATCCTGTTAAGTGCTCACTATGATTCCTATTTTGAGGGATTTCAGGACGATAATGCGGCAGTGGCCATGATCATTGGAATTGCCAGGGCGCTGCTCCGTGGTGGCTATAAACCTCGCCATACTATTGTGGTATGTGCTCTTGCAGCAGAAGAATGGGGGATTTCCGACACAAAATATGACTG
>OLOC01001392.1_pt1 | contig 14260 bp, 10 predicted proteins | sample 1643111 | NCBI WGS metagenome assembly OLOC01 (sample SAMEA3136633, study PRJEB25190) | human gut metagenome
GAGTCCGGCCAGGCGCTTGCCGCCGCCCCAGGCGATGAGGATGCCCGAGCCCACGAGCATGCCGACGCCGAAGGCCGCCTCGGCGATGGAAGCCGCATAGCCGTCGCCGCCGAAGTGCTGGTAGGTCATGAGCGGGAACACCGCCGACAGCGGCCCGAAGATCATCATGCCGATGGTAACGCCGCCGATCAGCAGCACAAGTCCGCGCGTTTTCGCAATGGCGCGCCAGCCGTCGCGCAAGTTCGCCAGCACGTGCTGCTCCTTCGCCGTTGCGTCTACCACCGTGGGAATCTTCGCCAGGGCCAGACCCAGAACGGCCACGCAGGCACCGGCGAAATCGAGGAACATCACCGAGGAGAACCCGAGGGTGGTGTATAAGAAGATGCCGAAGGCCGGCGCTCCGATGGAGGCGACCGAGGCCAGCAGCTGATCCAGGGTGTTGATGCGCAGCAGGTGCTTGTCGGGCACGAGCATGGGCATGGCCGCCATCATGGCCGGACTGTGGAAGGCTTGGCCCACCGCCCGTGCGATGCAAACGGCAAGCAAAAGCGGAATGGACACATCGCCAGCCAGAATAAGCAGTCCCGCCATCAGTGAGATGATGCCCACGGCTCCGTCGGCTGCGATCATGATGAGCTTGCGGTTGTGCTTGTCGGCCACGATGCCTCCGAAGGGCGAGATGAGTCCGACAGGCAGCATGACGGCAATGTTCATGGCCGCCAGCATAAAGGCGCTGCCGGTGCTCTCGGTGACGTACCACACCACTGCGTAACCGGCGGCGTAACTCGTTATCATGGAGGCAGCCTGACCGGCCCAGATGAACGCAATGATGGCAAGCCAGTTCTTCGGCAGCGACAGGCCGGCGGCACTCAGGGGCGGCGTGGGGGCGGTGTCGGTGCCCTCTTCAGCGACGGTGCGGGAATGCGGGGACAATTCAGTCACGGGAATCTCCTTCGGGATATAGAGGCGATGCGCGGAAAGGGCGGATCCTTTTTAGAGTGCAGTTGCAGATGGGGTTGCGCCAGCGATTTCGAGTTGCAAAGGGCGGCGCGGAGAAAAACGGCGCAACAAGAAGTTGCCCGCACGGGGCAACCAGACGCTCTCGTTCGCGAGCGATTTCTGTTAGCGCGCCAGCAGTCCCGCCATCAAAACACCTTGCCTTGGTCGATTCCTGTGGCGCCCAGTGTAAGAGAGCATTTTATGCTTGTCAATCCGACTACGATGCGCGGGGGATTCACGCGATGGCATCCTCGCTCGCTATACTGGGCTTGATGCAAGATACGAAAGGGGCGCGGCATGGTGGAACTGACGAAAGAGAATTTCGATGCGCGGGTGACCAATGCGGAAGGAACGGTGCTGGTTGATTTCTGGAGCCCAGGTTGCGGTCCGTGTCGAGCCATGGAGCCCGTGCTGGAAGCTGTGGCCGCGCGGCATCCCGAGGTGCGCTTCGCGAAGCTGAACGCGGCGGAGCACCCCGACATCGCCTGGGCCTTCAAGGTGGTGAGCGTGCCCACCCTCGTGCTCTTTCGCGACGGGGTGCCCGTAGACGACATCGTCGGCGCGGTACCCGCCCAGCGCATCGAGGATCTTCTGGCTAAGGGCGGCCGCGAAGGGGGAGGAGCCTGATGGGCAAGAAGGCAGAGGCGCTCCACAAGTCGCTTACCGGGCAAGGGCTGGCGAGCCGCGCGACGGGCTCCTCGCTCGTGCATAAGGTGGCGGGACGCCAGGCGAAGACCCAGGAAGTGCCCGTTCGAGGACCGGATTTCGAGGCGTCCCAGCAAAAGGGGCACGCCTGTCGGCAAAAGCTGCCTCGCAGCAATCTGGGGAAGTGGGAGGTGCGTCCCGACCGCGGCGAGGCGGTCGATCTCATCTTCCAGCAGGATGCCGATCGGCTGTCCTTCCTCGTGCCCGAGCGCCATCGCCGCATGGCTGCCTCGCCGTTCGCCTTCTTCCGCGGCGCGGCCCTTCCCATGGCCGCCGACTTGTCCACCCTGCCCACTACGGGGCTTTTGGTGCAGGCGTGCGGCGATGCCCATATCGCGAACTTCGGCGGGTACCGCTCTCCAGAGTCGCACCTCGTGTTCGATTTGAACGATTTCGACGAGACCACCCGCGGCCCTTGGGAATGGGACGTGGAGCGCCTGGTGGCCAGCGTCGCCATTTGCGGACGCACGCGCGGCTTCGGCGACAAATGGTGCCGCGAGGCCGTGCGTCTGGCGGCCCAAAGCTATCGGGAGTCCCTGGCATACTTCGCCACGCTGGGATCCTTCGACGTGTGGCGGGCCTACCTCGATGTGGCCGAGGTGCTCCAGGGCCTGGCCGACAAGGTGTCCAAGGACGATCGGCGCCAGGTGGCCGCCGATTTGGAACGGGCTTTCTCCAAGACCAACGAGCGGGCGTTCGAGAAACTGGTGCGTATGGAAGACGGCCAACCCCAGATGGTCTACGATCCGCCGGATATCGTGCCGCTCAGCCATTTCCTCTCCCCGGACAACCAGCGGCGCGTCCAGCGCAGCCTGGCGCGCATGCTCGACGACTACCGCGCAACGGTGAGGCCGCCCTACCAGGAGCTGCTGAAGAACTACCGGCTCATCGGCGCGGCGCAAAAGGTGGTGGGCGTGGGCAGCGTGGGCACCCGCTGCTGGGTGGCGGCGTTCTCAGGCAATCAGATGGCCGACCCGCTGGTGCTCCAAATAAAGGAAGCGAACGCATCGGTGCTCGAGCGGTTCTGCGGGCGGAGTCCCTATCTTTCCCACGGTGAGCGCGTGGTGGCGGGGCAGCGCCTCATGCAGACGACGAGCGGGGTGCTGCTCGGCTGGACCCACGCCCGGGACGAGCGCGGGCGCCGGCGTGACTATTACGTGCGGCAATTGTGGAATTGGAAGATGTCAGTCGACTTGGACCACGCCAGCGCCGATGAGCTGGAGATTTACAGCCAGCTGTGTGCGTGGGTTCTCGCTCGCGCCCATGCCCGCACGGGAGACCGCGTGGCCATGGCCTCTTACCTGGGAACGTCCGACAAGTTCGATACGTCCATGGCGTCGTTCGCGCTGGCCTACGCCGATCAGAACGAGTCCGACTTCGAGCAGTTTCTGAAGCGCATCAAGGCAAGCTGAGCGTGCGGGCGGCGGCAAAGGAACGAGGCGTACGCGGCGTTTCGGCCGGCTGTGCGGCCGTGGCGCATCCTGAAGTGCGTCGGTCCTTTCGGCCCGCGCGGCGCAGGTTGGGAAATTGTTGACAAAACGGTACTCCCTCCAGTCGGTTTCGGGAGGGCTGACAAGGGGCGGAGTGCTATCATAGGGCTCGTCTCGCGCGGACGGCGTCACGGGCCGTCGCTTCGGACGCATGAGGGGCTGAGGAAGAGGAAGGTTCTATGGTGTCTTTGAGCCGCCTCTTTCACAAGACGGAGGAGCTTGATACGAAAACGGCCGCCGTGCCGACTTCGGCCGCGCCGGCTTGCGCTCAGACGGCCGAGGCTAAGACAGCGTCCGTTGAGCTTCCGCAAGAGTTTCTCGACAAATTCCCCGGAGGCATGTTTCGTTACAAAGCGGAGAGCGCCGGTGTGATCGATCGGGCGAGCTCGGGGCTCGTGCGTCTCTTCGGCTGCTCGGACGCCGAGCAGTTCCGCGCGCTTACAGGCAACACGTTCAAAGGCATCGTGCATCCCGACGATTGGGAATGGGTGAGCGCGTCCATCAGCGAGCAAATGGAGCACGGTGACAGCGATTACGTGCGCTATCGCATCATTCGCGCCGACGGCGAGGTGCGTTGGGTGGACGACTGGGGCCATTTGGTGGAAGACGCCTCCGGCGCGCGCTGGTTCTACGCGACGCTTATGGACGCGACCGAGCGCGTGCGCGAGAAGGAAGAGCTGCGGCGGGCGAACGAGCGGCTGGAGATCATCACGGCGCTCTCGAACGACGTGCTCTTCGATATCGAGTGCGGTACGGGCGCGGCCCATGTGTACGGCGATTTCGAGGGCCGTTTCGGCCGGCCTCCCGAGCAGAAGGATTTTGTGGTGAGCCGACGCTGCCAGAAGCCGTGCGAGCTGACCATCACGTCTCATGACCTCACACCGCTCATGGCGCAGATCGGCGAGAACTCGCTTGTCGATTTCGAGACCTCGACGTCGGGCGCCGATGGGGATCTGGTGTGGTACCGCTATCAGTCGGTCGTCCTTTACGATGAGGAGGGTGGTCCGGTGCGCCACGTGGGGCGTCTGCTGGACACGAGTGAGGCGGCCATGCGCGAGAGCCAGTTCCGGCGCAAGGCCGAGCGCGACAGCCTCACGGGGCTTTACAATCGCGCTGCCGCCCTCGACCGCATCGAGACTGCGCTGCGTACCGAGAACCGCCCTTGCACGCTCATCGTCGTCGACGTGGACGACTTTAAGGCCGTGAACGACACTTACGGGCATCCCGAGGGCGATTACGTCCTGAAAAAGCTGGCGATCTTCTTGTCCCAGGTCATGCGCAAGGAGGACATCGTGGCCCGCATTGGGGGCGACGAGTTCCTCATTTTTGCCCCGGGCTTGGCGACCGGTCCTGCCGCCGAGCGCGTGCTCGAGCATTTGGCTCGCGGGCCCTTCGCCGGCCAGCGGGCCACCGACGAGGTCGTCGACCCGACCTATCACGCGGCGCCCACCATCAGCGTGGGGGCGGCCTGCTGCTTGACGCCGCCGATGCCCTTCGAGGTGCTCTACGCGGCGGCCGACAGCACGCTGTACCAGGTGAAAGAAGCGGGGAAGGCCCAGTACCAGTTAACGGTCATCGGCTAGCGAGCTTCTACCCTGCTTTCTGCAGCAGGGGGCCGTCGCAGCGGACGGTGCGGCGCGTGCCTGCGGTGGCCAAAAGGCGCTCCAGCTCCTCCACCGAGCGCGGGAAGTGGCAGCGGTCGAGGTCGCACTGGTCGAAAAACCGGTGTTCGACCATCGACTGCAGGAACAAGCGAAGCGGGTCGTAGAACCCGTCGATGTTCAGCAGGAAGCACTCGTGGGGGCCCATATCGAGGCGCACGCGGGTAAAGATTTCCGAGATCTCCTCCAAGGTGCCCACGCCGCCCGGCAGCGCTACGAATGCATCGCCCAGCTCGATCATCTTCGATTTGCGCTCGCCCATGGTCTCCACGACGATGAGCTCGGTCAGGTCGTGCTGGGCCACGCCGGCCTCAATGAAGAACTCCGGCTCTACGCCGATGACCGGCGCGCCGCCCTCGATGGCAGCACGGGAGACGGCGCCCATGAGTCCGACGGAGCTGCCGCCGTAAACGAGGGTGTGGCCGGCGCGGGCGATCCAGGCGCCCAAGTCGTGGGCGGCCTCTTCGAAATGCGGGTTGTCGCCGAAGTTCGACCCGCAGTACACGGTGATGTTCATGGTTCTCTCCTCTGCGGTGGGTTTGATCTGTTCGGAGAAAGTCCTCAGCATAGCACCACTATCGTTCGGGAGCAAATGAGTCGAGGGGAAGGCGCTCCTTACGAGCCGCTATCGCTTCACTTACCTTGTTGTCACCTTTGCTGCACTGCTTGCGCGCGTCCGTTATGCTGGCTTTGCAAGAGGAGAAGCGCGGAGGCGAGCGAGGAAACCGGCATGAACGCAGTCAAGCATTTTTTGGGAAGCTATAGCGATAACTTCGCTGCGGCATTGGTGCTGTGGCCGGTGCTTTCGTTCATGTTCACGCTGCCGATTCTGGCCTACCTCTATCATCGTGACGGGCGGCTGCGCTTCGGCACGTTTGTGGGAGCCTACCTCACGGTGCTCTACGTCTGCGGCCTCGGCTGCTTCACGCTGTACCCGTTGCCCCAAGGAGACGCGGGTCTCGGCATCACCTACGGCGTCGCCCCCAACTTCAACCCGATGAACTTCATGAACGATATCGCGAAGGACGGCCTGAAAGCGGTGTTCCAGCTGGCCTTCAACGTAGTGTTCTTCATGCCGCTGGGCTTTATCGCCGGGCGGCTTTTGCGCCTGCGCTTCCTTCCGTCGGTGCTGCTGGGCCTGGCGGCATCCCTGCTCATCGAGGTGTCCCAGCTCACGGGCCTGTTCGGCATCTACCCCTACGCCTACCGCTGCTGCGATGTGGACGACGTGATCACCAACACCCTGGGTGCTGCCCTCGGCTGGGTGTGCGCATGGCTGCTCGGCCGCGTAGTACCTCCAGGGCAGTTGGCCGATGCAGAGCCGACGGAGCATCCCGGCTTCGTGCGTCGCTGCGTGGCCCTGTGGATCGACCTCGTCATCGTGTGGCTGGTGGCGGTCGTGCCCTACGGTGCCGTGGCCGTGGGCTTTGAAGTGGCCGGCCAAGCCCCTCCGACGTTCCCTGATATGACGGCGAACCAGATGGCCGCCCTCGTCATCAACGGCTTGGCGATCGTCACGCTCGTCGTGGTGGAAGTGGTCATCCCCTGGTTCCACGATGGATCCACCCCGGGCGGCTCGTTCGTGCGCATGACCTTCGAGACCCATCCCCGCACGACGGGCTACCGGGTGGTGTTCTACGCGGCGCGCTCGGCCACCCTGGTGCTCGCCTACCTTTGGGTGCCGTGGATGGTGATCATCTTGCTTGTCTTTTACCTGGTGAAACGGGAAATGCCCTACGACCTCATTCCGTAGGGGAGCGTCTTACGCCGTGTGTCAGCCTTCTTGTGGCGGCTAGGCAGCTAGGCGCTTCGCCAGAAATCCTGGATGAGGGCCTGGCGGTTCTCGCATTCCGTTTTCTGCAGAAGGCGGTGCACGTATACCTTCACGGTGCTCGGCGCGATAGTGAGCGTCGAGGCGATGTTCTGGTTGTCCTTCCCCTGCAGAATGAGGCGCAGGACCTCGCTCTTCACGGCCGACTTCTGGGGCAACGTGTACGACAACGCCGTGGCCGCGGGGCAGTACGGACCCGACGCGGCGCCTCTCGGGGGCGTCGGCACCCAGATCTTCAACTGCATGATCATCATGATGTGGTGCTTCGTGGGCATCGAGGGCGCCTCGGTCGTGTCCTCCCGCGCCGCTCGCAAGACCGACGTGGGCAAGGCCACGCTCATCGGCTTCATCTGCCTGATGCTCATCTACGTGGGCGCTTCCGTGCTGCCCTACGGCTACATGTCCTCCACCGAGGTGGCCGCGCTCGATTACCCCGCGCTCGTCTACGTGTTCTCCTCCATGGCTCCCGGCTGGGGCGGCCCGTTCATCTCCATCGCCATCATTATCTCCATCCTGGGCTCCTGGCTGTCGTTCACCATTTTGCCCGCCGAGACGACCTCCGAGATGGCCGACTACAAGCTGCTGCCGGCCTCGTGGGGCAAGCTGAACAGCCATAACGCTCCTTCCATGAGTCTGCTCATCGTGGGCGCGTGCACTCAGGCCTTCCTCATCGTGCTTCTGTTCTCGGCCGACGCCTACGACTTCGCGTTCTCCATGTGCACCGTGGCTATCGTCATCACCTGGGCCTTCGCAGCCGCCTACCAGGCCAAGTGGGGCGTGCGGAACAAGAACATGGTGCAGGCCGCCATCGGTTTTGTGGCCGTGGTCTTCCAGGTGATCGGCGTGCTGTTCAACGGCTGGTCCTTCCTGCTGCTGACCTGCGTGGGTTACATCCCCGGCTTCTTCATCTACGTGAAGGCGCGCAAGGACTACGGCAACGCCATCACCATGGGCGAGAAGGTGTGCATGGGCGTCGTGTCCGCCCTCGGCGTGCTGTCCCTCGTGCTGCTCGCCATGGGCGTCATTTCGATCTAGTCGATAAAGGAGCAAGTTCCATGGACATCAAGACTATCGGTGTTGAAGACTGGCTGAACGTGTGGGAGAAGAGCGCGACCTACGATATCGCGCAGTCCACGATCGCCTCTATGACGATGGGGGAGATCCTGCAGCTGGACGGTCAGGCGGGTGCCACCTTCTACGATCGCCTGAACCAGGAGAAGATGAACTACGGCTGGATCGAGGGTTCGCCGGAGTTCAAGGCCGAGGTGGCCAAGCTCTACCGCACGGAGATTGATCCGGACCGCATTCTGCAGACCAACGGCACCACGGGCGCGAACCTGATGGCGCTCATGCAGCTGGTGGAGCCGGGCGACCACGTGATTGCGGAGTACCCCACCTACCAGCCGCTTTACGAGATTCCCCGCACCCTGGGCGCCGAGGTGGAGTATTGGCACCTGCGCGAGGAGAACGGCTGGAACCCCTCCATCGACGAGCTGAAGGAACTGGTGCGCCCCGACACGAAGCTCATCTGCATCAACAATGCTTCGAACCCGCTCGGCGCGGTGCTCGATCGCGAGACACTGGAGCAGATCGTGGAAATCGCCCAGTCGGTGGGCGCCTACGTGCTCTCCGACGAGGTGTACCTGCCGCTGGAGAACACGGAGAACTTCTGGTCCATGGCCGACCTGTACGACAAGGCCGTGGTCACCAACTCCATTTCGAAGACGTACTCGGTGCCCGGCGCGCGTATTGGCTGGACGGTGTCGAACCGCGAGCTAGCCGACAAGTTCCGCGTGTACCGCGACTACACGATGATCTGCTGCGGCGAGTTCAACGACGCGCTGGCCACCTACATTCTGCAGAATCGCGAGGGTGTGCTCGAGCGCAACCGTGAGATCGTGTTCCGCAATATGGCCATCGCTCAGGAGTGGATCGACAACGAGCCCCGCGTCACCTGGCAGGCGCCCAAGGGCGTGTCGGTGGCCTACATCAAGTGGGACATCCCGATGGACGACGAGGAGTTCTGCGTCAAGCTGCTGAAGGAAGAGGGCGTGCTGCTCGTGCCCGGCAACCGCTTCGAGCTCCCCGGCGGCGCGCGTCTGGGCTACTGCGCGCCCGAACCGGTGCTGCGCGAGGGCCTCGCGCGTCTCGGCCGAGCCCTGCGCCAGTTCGACTAGCGCCGCGTTTGCGCGCATTGTGACTGCGGCATCCGCCATCTCCTGTTCTCCGAAACGTTTGCCTTAACCTTCGTTTCCGGGGCTGACGATTTGGGCCGCCTCCTCTTGGGGGCGGCCCTTTTGCATATTGGCGAGGAGGAGCGGCTTTTTGTGCGCATGCTCAGCGGCTCGCGGGGCGCTCGGCCCCTTTGCGGGCGCGAAACCCGGCGGCAACGGAAGCCGTGCCATAATGGGCGGCGACCGATTCCCGCGAAGATTCGAGGTTTCCGTGAGCGATTCCAAAACCGTGCCCACCATGGGCGCCCCCGACGCATCCGATGCCGTCTACGATGCCCGCACGTTAGGTGCTCCGAAGATGACCGTCTTCGGCATCCAGCACATGTTCGCCATGTTCGGCGCAACCATTCTGGTGCCTACGCTCACGGGGCTCTCGGTTTCGGCCACGCTGCTGTTCGCCGGTCTGGGCACGCTGCTGTTCCATTTCCTCACGAAGGGGAAAGTGCCGGCGTTCCTCGGGTCGTCGTTCGCGTTCATTGCGGGGTACGCGGCCATAGCGCCCAACGGCGAGGCACATCTTCTGCCCTATGCCTGCTTGGGTGTGGCTTGCGCGGGTCTTCTGTACTTGGTGGTATCGGCGCTGTTCAAGGCGTTCGGGCCCCAGCGCATCATGCGATTCTTCCCGCCGGTGGTCACCGGCCCCATTGTCATCTGCATCGGACTCATTCTGGCGAGTTCGGCCATTGCCAACTGCGAGACGAATTGGCCTATCGCGCTCGTGGCCATCATCATTATCGTCATCAGTAATATCTGGGGGCGCGGCATGATCCGCATCATCCCCATCCTGCTCGGTGTTGTCGGTTCCTATCTGGCTGCGGCCATCGGGGGCATCGTCGATTTTACGCCGGTGGTCGAGGCGCCTTGGATCGGTCTGCCGGTGCTGTGGGACAACACGGTGTTCGCGCTGTTCGGCCCCGACTTCAACGCGGGACTCGCCATCACGGCCATCATCACCATCATGCCTTTGGCCTTCGCCACCATCATCGAGCACATTGGCGACATGTCGGCCATCAGCTCCACGTGCAACCGCAACTTCATCGCCGAGCCGGGATTGCATCGCACGCTGCTCGGCGACGGTCTGGCCACCATCGTGGCGTCGCTGTTCGGCGCGCCGGCCAACACCACCTACGGCGAGAACACCGGCGTGCTCGCCCTCACCCGCGTTTTCGATCCGCGCGTTGTGCGCATTGCCGCCGGGTTCGCTATCCTGCTGTCGTTTTGCCCGAAGTTTGCGGCGGTTATCTCCTGCATGCCGGCCTGCGTCATCGGCGGCGTGTCGCTGGTGCTGTACGGCATGATCTCGGCCGTGGGCATCCGCAACCTTGTGGAGAACCACGTCGATTTCATGCTGAGCCGCAACGTGCTGATCACGGCGCTCATCTTGGTGCTCTCGCTCGGCATCGCCTACAGCGCGGCCGGGGCCATCGCCTTCGAGGTGGGCGGCGTGACCGTGGCGCTGTCGGGTTTGGCCGTAGGCTCGGTGGTGGGCATCGTGCTGAACATCATCCTACCGGGCAAGGCCGACTTCGACGCCTGGGATGGAGGCCTCGCCGCCGAGGCCGAAGCCGACGACGTGCCGCTGCCCCTGGAAGCCGAGGTAACCAACCTGCCCATTCGGGAATAGAGGAGAGGGTAGGGAAGATCAGGGCGGTCAATCGGCTGCCCGGTCGATCTGCATCCTACTTTCGGGCGAAAAATTCGAGTTGTTAGAGCTTTGCTTCACGTATTTCTGCGGAGGTTGGGGCTTCGAAGAGGTTTTCCCTGCATAGGCGTAGCGCCATGGCTGCGATTTGCGATTTTTGCGACGCTCTTTTCTGCTGCAAAGTCTAACAACTCAAAATTCTGAGCTAAAAATGTCGCTGATATTGCCTGGGAGTGTCCGAAAATCGCTTTCGCTTTTTCTTATTCGTGCGCGGGGAGCCACTTCTGAAGGACGACGGCCTCGTTCTCTTTTTCGTCGCGGGCGGCGTATATCAGGGTGACACGCGGGTATTTGGCCATTTCGGGGCTGGACAGCTTCTTCGCGAACTTTAGCGCCTCGGGGTTCGCGTCCAGCTCCGCCACATACTTTTCTTGGAAAGTGGCCCAATGGGATGGGTCGTGGCCGAAGGCCTTCCGCAATTCGGTTGAGGGCGCAAGGAACTTCGCCCATTCATCGTAGTGCACCCGGGCCTTGGTGAGGCCGCGGGGCCACAGCCGGTCGACGAGCACCCGGTACCCGTCGCTTTCCTCGTAAGGTTCGTACACGCGCTTAATGGCGATTTTCATGAGAATGCCTCCTTGGGCATAGTAGGTTCATCGGTAATTATCGCGCCCTTCGCCCGTCGTCAGCGTCTGGCCCACTTCCTGTAAGCAAAGCGCCCCTGCCCTGTTACAAAAAACTTGCCAGATCTTCCGATTGCTTTATGCGCGAGCGCCCCGCGAACGCCTTCTGAGGCATCCGAACGAGCGCATCTGGTGCTACAGACGTCGATTCGTGGCTGAAGATGGCGCGGGGTGGGTGACGGCTCGCGGTACAATGGCGTTGTTCAAAGGGAAAAGGAGGAACGTCATGACCGTGTTGTTTGTGAACGCCTGCTTGCGCGGGGATGAGTCGCGCACGCTCAAGCTATGCCGCGAGTATTTGGAAGGGGTCGAGGGCGTGAAGGAAGTGAACTTGTCCGAGCTGCATCTTGAGCCCTACTACGGCGACTCGGCGGCCTATCGCGCCCAGCTAGAGGCCAAGGGGCTGTTCGACGACCCCATGTTTGACATCGGTAAAGACTTCGCCGAGGCGGACGAGATCGTCATCGGCGCGCCCTACTGGGATCTGTCGTTCCCGGCGGCGCTGAAAATCTACATCGAACACGCGGCCGTTATGGGCATGACCTTCCACTACACGGAGGAGGGTCGCTGCGAGGGGTTGTGCCGCGCCAAGCACCTCACCTACATCACCACGGGCGGCGGTCAGGTGAGCGCCATGAACTACGGCTACGAGTACCTCTGCGGCATCGCCAGCATGTTCGGCATTCCCGAGACGCGCTTCGCCGCCGCCGAAAACTTGGACGTGGTGGGCGCCGATATCGAGGCGAACCTGAATGAGGCTCGCGCCACCCTCGCCAAGCTGAAGGCTGCGCGCTAGCCTTCCAGCTCGCAGGTGAGGTAGCGGCCGGTGATGCTCATCGGGCAGGCGGCCACCTGGGCGGGCGTGCCCTCCGCGACGATGCGGCCGCCCTGCTCGCCGCCGCCCGGGCCCATATCGATGAGATAGTCGGCGTTGGCGATCATGTCCAGGTCGTGTTCGATGACCACAACGGTGGCGCCGTGCTCGATGAGATTCTGCAGCACGCCGATGAGGGTCTCCACGTCGAGCGGGTGCAGCCCGATGGTGGGCTCGTCGAAGACGAAGAGGGTGTCGTCCTGGTTGCGGCGCATCTCGCTGGCGAGCTTCAGGCGCTGGGCCTCGCCGCCGGAAAGGGCAGGGGTGGCCTCGCCCAGCGTGAGGTAGCCGAGCCCCAGGTTGTGCAGGATCTCCAGCTTGCCGTGGACCTTCTTCAGGGGCGCGAGGGCCGCAAGCGCCTGATCCACCGTGAGCGAGAGGATCTCCGGCAGCGAGAGGGTACGCACGCCGTGGAAGTCGGCGGCGTGGTCGCTCGCGCGGCGCGCGACGGTCTCGGCGAGCTCCACGCCTTGCGTGGCATCGGGCGCGCCGGGGTAGTCATCCACCTCCATCTGGATGGCCTCGGCCTCGTGCCCGTAGCGCGAGCCGCGGCAATCGGGGCAGGGAATGTCCACGTCGGGCAGGAACTGCACGTCGAGCGACACCTGGCCGGTGCCGTCGCAGGTGGGGCAGCGCAGCGACCCGGTGTTGTAGGAGAAGTCGCCGGCCTTGAGCCGCGCCGCCTTCGCCTCGGGCAGCTTCGCGAAGGCGCGGCGCAGCTCGTCGAGCACACCGGAGTAGGTGGCCACGGTGGAGCGCACGTTCACGCCGATGGGCGTGGCATCTACCAGGTTCACCCGCGCGATGCCCGGCGCATCTGCCTCTACCACATGTCCGGGGAGCGACCGCCCCGCCAGCTGCGCCTTCAGCCCGTCCACGAGGCTTTCCAGCACGAGCGTGGTCTTCCCCGAGCCGGACACGCCGGTCACGCAGGTGAGGCGCCCCTTGGGAATGCGCACCTCGAGCGGGTGCACCGTGTGGATGGTCGCCGTTTGCAGACGGATGGCGCCTTCGTCGAAGAGGTGCTCGGGTGCGACGGGCACACGCACGCGCACCTTCGCGGTGCCGGCCAGGAACGGCCCGATGCGGCTTTCCGGATTTGCTTCGATGGCGGCCACCGAGCCTTGGGCAATCACGCGGCCGCCGTCGGCGCCCGAGCCGGGGCCGATCTCGATGAGGTGGTTCGCGTGGCGCAGCACGGCCACGTCGTGGTCCACCATCACCACCGAGTTGCCGTCGGACAAAAGGTCGTCCATCACGCCGAGCAGCCCTTCCACGTTGGCCGGGTGCAGCCCGATGGAGGGCTCGTCCAGCACGTAGAGCACGCCGGTGGTGCGGCTGCGTACGGCGCGCGTGAGGGCCACGCGCTGGCGCTCGCCGTTGGAGAGCGTCTCGCTCGCGCGGTCGAGGGCCAGATACCCCAGCCCCAGCTGCTCCAAGCGCTCGATGGGCTCGCGCATTTCGGCGATGATAGCCTCGGCCATCGGTCGCATATCGGCGGGCAGCCAGGGGGCCACCGTGGGCAGCCAGTCGCGCAGCTCGTCCAAGGTGAATGCCGTGAGCTGCGCCAGGTTCAGCCCGTTTATCTCGCTGCCGCGGGCCCTCTCCGACAGGCGCGTGCCGTGGCAGGCGGGGCAAACCGACTCGCAGAGGAACTTCGCCACACGGGCCATGCCCTTCTCGTCCTTCACCTTTGCGAGGGCGTTCTTCACGGTGTTCACGGCGCTGTAGTAGGTGAAGTCCAGCTCGGTGGCGTGGTCTTTGCCCTTGGGCACGTACAGGATGTGCTTCTTCTCCATGGGGCCGTGCAGTACGATGTCCTGCTCCTCGGGGGTGAGGTCCTGGTAGGGGACGTCGGTGCGCACGCCCATCTCGCCGGCCACCTGGCTCATGAGCGACCACATGAGCTGTCGCCACGGGGCCACTGCGCCCTCGTCCAGGGAAAGGGTGGGGTCGGGAACAAGCGTGGACTCGTCAATGGTGCGCACCACGCCCGTGCCGCCGCATTCGGGGCACGCGCCGCCGGAGTTGAAGGCCAAGTCCTCGGCGCCGGGGCCGTAGAACTCCTCGCCGCACACGCAGCAGGTGATGGGCTGCTCGGCGGCCACGGCCAAGGTCGGCGGGTTCAGATGGCCGTGCGG
>OLOC01001393.1_pt1 | contig 14251 bp, 8 predicted proteins | sample 1643111 | NCBI WGS metagenome assembly OLOC01 (sample SAMEA3136633, study PRJEB25190) | human gut metagenome
TAATTTGTCTACCAGATGCAGCCTTTTCAATAACTCCCATTAGTTCGCTTAATCGAGAAAAAGACAAATGACTTTCAGGTTCTTCAATCAAAATAATACTTGCTTTTTCTGCCTGTTTATGACTTAAAGCTAATTGTGTTTTTATGATACATTGTGCACCTTTTCCAGCATGAGCAAACGGGATTCCATCCACCTGCGTAACCAAACTTGACTCCCAAGAATTTTGAACTCCCTGATCGGCACTCAATGATAATTTTCCATTCATAACAGTAGACGCTGCACTAATTTTCTCATTGATTGACTGAATTGCTTCATTTTGTGCAAACTCATCTATCATATTTCTATGGGCTTGTGTTATTGCTGTTATGTCCTCTGGTTCAAGGAAATCCTTTACTACTCTGGAAATATATACATCAGACCCATTTTGGTATCTGTAATTTGACGAATCAATCATTACAGACTTTATTGGTATGAATCTGGGCATTTTTTCATCTCGGCTAAAAGAAAACCATTTAGCTTCATAAAATTCAATAGGCAAACTTATAATTTTTTCTGTTTTCAGCAAACTTTCATATTCTGAATTAAATTTATCAGAAAAACTAATTGTGAATCTGATTCCCTCTATACCATCACTTTTTTCGGAATTACCATTTCCTTCATATTCAGGCAATGTTCCACTTTTGAAATATAACTCAATCATTATTTCTGGAGGTGCAATCGGCTGTCCATTTTCCACTGATGCCAGGTATTCCTCAACTGCTTCTCTATTAAATAAATATGTTGATAGCTGATTTCTAATATTTCGACCAGCATACATACCCGTTAAAGCCACATGAATGGCTTCAAGAATAGTAGATTTTCCAGATTCATTATCACCAACCAGAAGATTGATATTTTCATTAAATTTTACTTCAAACGGATTTTTAAACTTCTTAAAATTTTGAATGATTACCTTCTCAATAGCCATTCGTAGCCTCCTATCTTCGATTTTACTCTACCCCTAACGCCTTAAACACTGCATCTTCCGCACTCTGATACGGAATCAGCTGAAATGCACTCATCAAATCAGCTGGAACACTTGCAAAATCAACAAACGATGTACTTGGAATCAGCACCTTCTTTGCGCCGCTATCCAGACACACCTGAAGTGTATTGGCAAGTTCATCCACCTTTATCATTGTGCCACTAATTGTTATATCTCCCAACACTGCCAAGTTGCTGACAACAGGCTTTCCAAGGGCAATCGAACAAAGTGCAATCAATGTTGGAAGTGCCAGTTTATCTGTCATGCCGATACCCTGCAAATCCTGATAATTGATGATGTAATCCTTAGTTGAGGTACTGATAGATCCACTGATCCGATTGCCGTTGGCTTTCAGATAATTAAATGCCGTGTTCACCGCTTCCTTGCATTTAGAATCACTGCCTAAGCCAGTCCGTTCAATTTTGCCATTGCCTGGAAGCATCTGACTTTCCAAACGGAATACACCAATCATGCCACTTTTTCCTCTGGATACGGTATAAACCTGTCCCGGATTACACATTCCATCCGGTATCAGCTTACCGCCACCCTGTTCTGGTACGGAAACATAATGTTCTGACATATCTTCTAGATCTATATAAGAGAAGTTCACATCATAAAACTCCATACCACCCAGCTTCTTCAATTGCTCCTTGACACGGCGACGCATTTCCAATGCAATCTGAATAATTTCTTCCAGTTCTTCTTTGGTAAACTCACCATTTGGGTACATCAACTTCAGATAACCGTCTATCATACGACGAACCGCAATTGTATCACGCTGATTCAGATTTCTCCCCAGACGGAAGTAGTGATCAAGTGCATCTCCATACTGCTCCTTGCGAAGCTCTCGGATGAACTCTGCCAAATAGTCACTGATAAAACCATAATCATTAGTAAAATGCTCCGGTCTGAACTTCGGTATCTCCCATCCTGGAAGATAGCAGTGCATACGATCAAGAAATGCTGTATCTGTTCCCATTTCCTGCGGGAAAGGTGCAAACAGACTGGATGTTTTCAACAGCACGTCTACACTCTGATTGATATTTCCCACAAATACCATGGACGCAGTAGCAGCTTTTTCTTCTTTGCCACGGGCAAAAGAGCCGGATGCCATGTAATCCTTCATAATCTGAATGCCATCTTTATCTTTAAACTTGATACCAGCCACTTCATCAAAGGCTACACAGTCCCATAAGCCGACCAGTCCGACCGTTTTGCGTCCCATATTGTAAAACAGGTTTGCAACCGTCGTCTGTCCACCGGAGATTAAAATACTGTTCGGTGAAATCTCTTTGTAAAGATGAGATTTACCGGTACTTCTCGGTCCCAACTCACAAAGATTAAAGTTATTTTCAACTAATGGAATCATACGGGTCAAAAGTAACCATTTCTCACGGTATGTAAATTCATCTGGCTCCATGCCGATAGAACGAAGAAGAATATCCAGCCATTCATCTTTCGTAAAAGCCTTTCGTCCCTGCTTTAGTTCATCAATATCAATGTGCGGCATCTGGATCGGTGTCAGCTTACGGATACTGATTGGTGAAATATCTTTCTGCTTTTTCTGTTTGGAACGAAGCGGATTTCCATCAATGTCCTCAATACCAAAATTATTGTCGCCTTCAACCTCATAATCCAGCTGAACAATACACCAGATACCGCCACAGAGCAGGCGATCAAATTTTTCTGGATATTCATCGGCAATCGGTACATTACCAACGCCCAAATTAGAAAACTCTGCAAAAAAGCAATCTTTTTTCATATCCAGTCGAACAGTCACCATATCAATGATTGTGTGACTGCCTTTTTTACGTAGCTGAGACAGAATTTTCTGTGATTCATCCGGGCGTACAAAGTTGTCAGCAAGAATACGCTTCACATTCTGTACGCCTTTCTCTATAACCGTCTCATCATCTGAACTGCAATACTGTCCCAACAAGAACTCAAGAACATACACTGGGACATTCGCCCCTTCTTTAATTTTCTTTGTCAGGTCTTTCCGAACAATCTTACCGTCAAAGTTCTGACGGAGCTTGTTCTTTATTTCTTCACGGGTACTTTCACCCTCTGTAAATTGCTCCATCTTTCTCTCCTCCTGCGGCATTAACTAAAAAAATCAAACTCGTCCACCGCAAAGGCGATGTCAATCTGGAATGGCTCCCGCTGTGGCAGCTGTAATCCCTGTTCATCTGCAATTACCAGATAATAAGTAGCTGTATTGCTGTATTTCAGAGATTTCAAATTAAACTGACAACGGAAAGTTCTTTCTGCACCGTTATCGCTGGTCTTATCTGCAATAATCTTCTGAATATCACTAATCTGTTTGCCGTCCTCATCTGTAAAATAAACTTGATAGGTTGCTGCTTCACGATTTGTACTGACCGCATCTTTTTGATAGAAGTTCAACGAAAAAATCATATTGCTGATTTTACGGTTTGCGGACAGTAAATTGACCGTTACCGGCTTAGTATCATATTTCTGCTTATTTCGCCTATATTCCATAGAATCATTGCGGAGATAATGATACTCAATCACCGGAACAACCATTTCCTGTAAACTGATACCACCATGCACAAAATTCATACCGCCGCCATTCATTTTGATACGAATACTTTCTCTCGGTGCAAATCCATCGAATTCCGTATTTCCGCCCAAGAATTTTACAGGCATCAAGTAATCTGGTTGCACACCCTTCTGCATAATTGCATATCTTCTGCCATACTCCACACATCGCTTGATGCTTTCTTTTTTTGTAATGTCAGGGTTTGTTACATCCACATCAAAAAAACCTCTTTTATCTACTTTGTCCTCTTCCTTCAAAGGACTGTATGTATAAAGAAATCCATGATCTGCTGTAATTAGAATATTTGTTCCGCCAAATTCATTTACGATAATACGCACAAGATTCTTCAATTCTGAAATCGCCTTGTCACACGCAGCAAAAACAGCAGTATCCGAAGTGTGGCTGGCTTCATCTATGGTATCGTGGTAAATATAGACCACATCCATACCTTTTACTAAAGCACTTCTTTCCGCTCGTTTCATAGCAATGATGTCATTATACTTTAAAGCCACGCTTGCCGAATCTTCTGTTTTCAGAACCTTATCCCTATAAGTACTTGCCGTAGACTGTCCATCTGCCAAAACCGTCAAAATATCGTTCCGAACCTCTACTGTCAGTTCTTTGTGCGGCAACAAAGCTGCCATACCAAACTTTGTAGTAGAAGGGAAGATACTCTGCATACTACTGATAGAAACCTTACTTTGCGTTTCTCGCTGAAGCTGATCTGCCATCGTAGCTGCCACTTCATAACGCATGGCATCTGAGATAATTACAAATACTTTCGTATCCGAGGTTTGGATACGGGAACGGTAAAAATCCTCCTGTTGCGGTACTTCCAGAACTTTACCGTAAGTTGCCAGTTCATCCGCACATACATCCGACCAGTTGTTGCCCAACTCACCTAAGAACCAGTGAGTATAAAGTCCTTCCACCTTATCGACAACATGCTTGAACAAATCATCCAGCAGAATATTGGAAGTCTCCAAGCTCTTTTGAAAACTAAGATGGAACAAACGGTAATATGTGTCCATCTGATAGTAGCTCTCAGTATATTCTTTCCAGATACTTTTCGCTTCTGCGGTATGGAATCCGGCAGAATGTTCCTTAAAGAAACTTTGCATATTCGCCACTTGTAAGATACCGTCATAAAAATTTTCAAATGGCTCATACCATACACAAGTTCTCCGTTTTTCAACAGTATACGTAATGGTATCCACATCAATGATATGGTCACTGATTTCTGTCATTAGCTTTGTCAGAATCACTTCATTAATACACGGGAAGCATTCTGTTCCTACCAAATCCTCTACCGTCAGCTTTTCAAAGCGCTGATACAGACGGGCTTCATCCTCAACATAACGTGCCACATCATATAATTGCGGAATGTTATCACTATGAAGCCATTCAGAAATAAAATCATAGCAATATGCCTGATGTGGCATGGAAATAAAACCGTCCAGTCCGGCAAGATATTCCTGCCGCATGGTACGGGTCGCCGCAGTTAAAAGTAGATGAATTGCCAATCGCCCAAGGTCTGGTTCTTCCTCTACAAATCCGCATCCCTGACGAACCATCGCCCAAAATGCTGCGTCTGCATGATATTTTACAAAATCCTGATAAACCGTATTATTATTCAAATCCAGTCCCGCCTGGAACACACTACGGAGAATCATATTAGGCTGTGCATCTTTCAATCCACAGATTGCCGCCATGACAGCCATGTGTAACTGTGCCGGTGTTTCCGGAACTTTATTCTGTGTGCTGACTTTCAAACGACGGTCTTTCGCATTGAAATAAGCACGATAATTTTTAACCTGTTTCCTCATTGCCGGATTTGATATAAGTCCCATCTCATCCATCCAAATAGAAATCAGATCCGCCCGAAACTCTTCGCTGTAAAGCTCCACATCCAGAAGCCAGTTATCATCTGGGCGGTTATAGACACACGGACTGTAAACCAGATAATTTGTGGTCAAATCATCTACTGAAAGCAGTTTTTTTACAGAAAACGCATTATTTCCTGTCAGCGCAATCACCTTTGCATTTTCCAAAACCACTTCATCCAGTTTATCCTCAAATTCCTTATCTTCATCATACCAGAAAATGATACGACGCTGATAAAACTCAGGCAGAGGTGCAGCAAACCTGCGATTTAAATCTTGTATTATTTTGTCTGTATCCATGCTGTCCTCCTACTTTATAATTTTCCAATTTGCTTTTCGTTTTGTTCCGTCCTGTACCAATCTACCTTTTTCCTGCAAAGAAGCGAACATTCGAGAAACCGTTCTTTTCGATATACCCATTTTTTCCGCATAATATGCCTGTGTTGCAGACGGATTCTTCTCTATAATCTGCAACAATTTTTCTATCTGCGTCTGTTCCTTATTAAGCGGCACTTCAGTGCCATTAGTGCCATTATCGGCGCCACATTCAACGCCATTAGCGCCATTTTTAGTGCCATTGGCGTTAATGGCGTTATTGGTATCAACCTGACCTCGATAAATATTGATACGCAAATCCACTTCGCCACCAATAAACTCCGGCTCCCGAAGTCCGGCAGCTTTCACTTTATCAATAATTCTCGGAATACCGCTTCCCCAATGCTCAATCAGATTCATGTAAGCAAACGCATGGGCAAGGGCTTCATTTCTGATTTTGGAATAGCCTTCTTTCATACGTTCCATAGTTTGTCCCATTGGCAGCTTTCCTGGAGAAGTGATTTCCAATCGGTTGTCATATACCGCAACCTGTATTGTACCATGATCCAGATAACTACGATGTACCATGGCATTAATAATCAACTCACGAATAGCATCCGGTGGAATCTCATAAACATCCTGTCGATAAATTCCCACAATGGTAGCACCCAAATGAATATTTCTCAGAACAAACTGAAATGCTTCATCTATCTGCTCCCAAAGCGGACCGGTATATTCTCTACGATCAACAAATACCGCTTTCGTTGTCCCTTTGAACACGCCACATTGCGTTGCAACATGAAGTCCACCATTACCTGTCAAAATAGCAAACGCATTGGACGGATAATCTTTTCCATCACGCTCAATCAAAATACCCCAGGAACGCAGCTGCTGTCTACCGACATCTTTAATCGCTGCTTTCTGTTCCTCTGTACGGGCATTTTTAACAGCCTGTTCTTTCATGGCTTTACATAGGACATCAATATCTTCATCTGTAACATTTAACCCAGTACATAAAGCCTGATCGTAGTAGCGGTTACTGCCCTCAAACAGCAGCTCCTTTACCATATACTCGTCGGCAAGGCGGGTAGTTCCGGCAACACGGACATATACACCACCATCTCTGCCAAGGGCTTTGATATAATATGGGCGCTGTCTGCCCTCAGAAACCTCTACCACAATGACAGTCTTACCACCAACCGTCTGTAAAGTGATATCTGGGATAATTGCCGGTTCACAGCTGTCTGATACAGCATTTGCAATGGCATCCATTTTCTTGAACACATCTTCTTTGTCAAAGCCGACAACCTCTCTGGTTTTATCGGCAATTCCGAAAATGATTTTTCCTCCGGTTCCATTTGCAAAGGCAACCACAGATTTCATATATTTGATGCTTTTCTCCGGCAGGTTCTCTTTAAACTCTACATTCTTTGATTCCCCTGCAAGAATTTCTTCTATGGTCATCATAACACCTCGCTTTCGATTCGCTATGCAGTATATAGCCAGTTGAATCATTATAGTTTTCTCCAAATATAGTTTCGAAAATATTACGATATATCTCAATATTTCCAAAAGAAACAGGAAATTATAATATTTTCGCCTCGTTTTCCCTATGTACACACGTTATCTAATATATTTAATATCTTAACAGCTGAATCAAAATATTTAATAACCGTGTCAATAGAAACAGATATGCTATCGCCATGAGCAAAGTCGTTTCTTAATTGCACAAGGGAATTTAATTTATCCTTTTCTCCACTTTGCTTTACTTGTTGATCAAATAAAGTCTTCCATTCCGAGGAAATATTCTGTAACATATTGCTCATATTTCCTGCGTTAGGATTACACGAACTATCAATAATCGTTTTTTCAAAATACCCTTTTGCTTTTTCATTTGCCCCATCACTCAAGCAATTATAAATCATATTCTTAAAAATGACTTCAACCGTACCACTAGCTTTGATAACAGCGTAGGAAATCAAATATCTTGTTTTAGAATCAAATTGATTTCCAGCATTGATCCATTTGCGAATATTATCAAGTTCTCCTCTTGTATCCGCAATCATTTGTAAAAATTCACCATTCATAAGTAACTCCATAAAGGCTCTTAGCAGCTAGTTGAATACGGATTTTAATATTATCAATATTAGTAGTTCTACTACTGGACGCTCGAAGAAACTCTTCATTTTTCAATAGACTCTTATATTTCTCCAAATAATCTTCTTGCGTGAATTCGACCCCTGTTTTAATTGCGTATGACGTTGCAACCGATATTGCATCAAAAATCGCAGGATTTATTCTACTTGCAAAATTTTCTGATTCTTTTTTTAAATTCTTAAATGCAGTTTTTCCAAATAGTTCAAATACTTTATCAATCATTTGGATAAAATCTTGTTTCATATTTAGAATATCTTCTTCTGTTGTTCTCGTCTTATCACTCATATACTGATTAAGATACTTAGCTAAATTTATTTGCTTTAATTGTCCTTCATTTCTAATGTGTAAATCTCTCATAGCAAAATATCTTAAAATCAATTCTAAGTCCGCCATTCTAGAGTCTTCTACATCTAACCCTAGAATTCTTCTCCATGAATTACGTTTGTTTAATTCAAAAAGCAGGTCATTACATTTTCCTTGATATACACAATTTCGTATTTCTTGTGCTTTTAATGTACGCCCTCCTGTATTGATTCTCTCAAAAATTTGAAACATTCCAGTATCATTTCTAGGATGCTTTTGTTCAAAAATAATTGCATGAATTGTGGTATTACGAATTCGTCTTTTCTCTTCAGTATCAAGTTCAGCAAAAGCTCTTCCTCTCCATCTGGCATTTATATTTTCAGTATTAGATAATTTAAATATTTTCCCGTCCCCAGAAAAAACGCCTTTTATATAATCATATACTGTCATAATTCGTTGAAATCCATCTATTATTAACATTGTTTCATTTGGCTCCTTAGCAAAAAACACACTTGGTACGGGTAACCCTAATAATATAGAATCAATAAATCTACTGGCTTCTGTTCTCGTCCAGACATACTTTCTCTGTAATTCTGGTTTTAATAATTCACCCTCTTCATACATGGTAATAATTTCACGAAATGACAAATCGGCCCCCCATGAATTGATATTGTACAAATCATCATCTGAATATGTCATTAACTCTTCCGCTGTTTCCTCTAACTTAATTTGTTTAGCTGCCATAGTCTTTTCTCCTTTGCAATATCGCAATACTAATTCTTCGAGTCCCATATGAGCTTTACTTTTAGATAAATCAATCACAATGCAATAAAATGACCTTTTCTTTACTTTACATGTCTTACTCCTATTGCTTATATACAACGAAGTCATCTTATTCAATGCCACTATTAATTTAACCTCATCACCTTTTCTGATAAATAAATAATCTTCTTGTTCTATCAGATCAGAACTTTCTATAATTTTCCTTCTATCTAAAACTTCTAAAATATGTTTCATTTCTACCAAAGATATAACTATTCGATATGCCATTAAAAGTCTCCATTCCACATTAATCTTTATCATATCTTTAGTGTTATTAGTTTAAACATTTTGTCAAAACTTTTCTACTTTAAATTGGTTTCAGATTTCGGCTTTCATCATATTCATGTCGTGAAATAATACCATCTTTCCCACGGCGTTTGAATTTGCCGCACCACTTCGCCGCCTGTTCATATAGCGGCGTGGCATAGAAGCCACGCCCGAAATCCACGTTAGGGAGGGAATGAACCCAATCTGGCTTTACAATCTCTATAAAAGAACCACGATAGAGAATCATACTTCCACACCCCTTTCTTTCATCACATTGAGGAGGCCATCAACGATATATTCCCGACTCTGGGTATGCAGAACTTCATATTCCGGTACAATATATCCATTCAGAATGTCGCTTTTTCGGTAAATGCCTGATATACACGCTCTGCATCACATCTAACTTTGCTGCAACATTCTCAATGCAAAACACAGCAAACTCCAGTTCGTTAGAATTTTGGATTTCTTTATCTACTCTCACAGCTTCGATCTCCTCTAATTTATATTCGTTGCAATTTTAGAAAGAGCTGCTTTAATTGATTTTTCCTTTTCTTCTTTTTTTCTCATCTCTTCCCACTGATCAAGAATCATGTAAAGACAATCTTTTAATACAGGAAAATATGTAAGACATTGTTCTTCCGTTAGCTCATGAATTCCTTTACTTAAAATACCATATAATACTGTATTGCTTGTTAATGCAGACGGAAGATACGAACTAAGCATTGTTATTTTTTCTCCTACATGAGCATTATTAAAAGCTTTAATATCTATCGCATCTCCAGCCTTTCCTTTTGCCTGTTCAAGCAAGCTTTCGAAAATCCTTCGAAGATAAACATAGGCGCCGGCACCAATTCCACTTGCATATAATCCAATCGCTCTACGAAATTCTTTACGATCATCCTCAGACATTACTTTTTTATATTCATTTAATTCAGGGAATGTTAGGTCCGCCACTGATGGATATTGACCAATTTTACGAAATTTATTTTCCTCTGTACTAACAATATAGTCCAAATAATGTTTATCATTCATGCTACAAACAAATTTAAATACTAAGATTCTTGATTCATCTTCAATTTGCCAATTTTTCCACTGCCATCTCGTATTTTCTTTGCTTGTGGACTCATCAGATGACTGTGCATCTTCAGACACATACAATCTCTGAATTCTCAAAACTTCTTCAGAAAGTTTTTGTGAATAACACCCACTCCGATCTTCCGCGAAATAAATATACGGTTCCATTGTAAAAACACGCTCTGCCTTACATTTTTTACAATAGGCACTTATTCTAACTTTTCCATCAAGCAAAATAACCAAATCATTGATATTACTTTTATTTATTTCCATGAAATCATAAAGTCCAGCAGTCTGCAAAAAATGAGCAAATACATTATCTTCTCCTGAAACTGTATTATATGGTATTGAATCAAAAACATTATCCCTCACTTCACTATCCCCTTTACTTTATTTTAGCTAAAACGTCTTGGAAAATTGCATAATTCTTTTTCACACCATCGTCCAAATCAATAGAAATCATCTGGTCGGCAAGGTGATGAATCTTTTCCTCGTAGGTTCTGATCTCAGTATCCTGTGCCTGCAAGGTGGTCAGCTTTTTGTTCAGCTTCACACGCTCACCGGTGGTAGCATTGGCAATCCGCTGTTCCAGATCGGCAATGGCAGTGTGATAACGAGCCTGCTGTTCATGCACATAGTCGGTACGAATACGGGCAATGGTGTCCGGCTGATAGCGATGCATATAAATCAGAGCCTTAAAGCCGTTCTTTTTACCACTATCAAACAGCCAGTAAATCGGGCGTTTCTGATAAATCTTGCAATGGTCAGAATAGAACTCATTCAGAAAATAATTCCGAATTACATCTTTTGGCTGACCTTTGCCTCCCAGTGCATCGGCAATGAATATTAGGTTTTCGTCCAGCGTATCTGCTCCGTAAACAGTTTTCACGAATTCCACGAACAAACCGACAATATCATCCTCAAAGTATTCATCATCACAGATTGGGATAATATTGTCTACATCTGGAGCAAACATTTCAGAAATCGAAACGCCTTCATGATAATAAGCTCTGTTAATTTCTGCTTCAGATATCGTATTCGGACGCTCATTCATTTTATCAACAAAAGCCTGCAAGGAATACGGTTCACCAGCAAAAATCAGACCATCTTTGTAAAGAGAATAACGTCCAAACATACAACCAACCGCATACGAAATGAAAGATCGAATGTCTCTGCCAAGATCAGCCTTGCATACTGTGACATCTTTTTCCTCAACTTCCGGTGTTAGTTCATCCTGCCATTGGTTAAAGGCTTCCGCAATGGTAGAAACCTTACGGAGCAGAGGATGGTGCTGGAAATCCCATGATCTTTCAAAGGAGTCCCAATCTTTTTGAGCTATTGACACAGAATCATCAACTTCATTCTCGCAATTAACAGATGTTTGAAGGTATGTCAGTGGTAGATTTCTTAAATCATCTGGCATTACATTAATGGTTGGGTTATAAAGCTCAAGAATATAGTCACATACCTTACTATTTAGAAATCCCAATAAATTTTCATATTTTCCTTCAAAGTAAATATTGTTTGAAGCGCCTTCTGTGATAAATCCTTTAGGCAATAAGCGAAAACTTGTTATTCCAGAACCAATACGAGACATGGTAATTGCCTGCATAAAATTAAATTCAATACTCCGCAACGTTGATCTTTGCTTTCCTTTATCATCTCTGAAGTTTTTTAACCGAAAGCCATCATTTTCCCAATCAATTACATAGTCTTGATTTCCATACCATCTCCTAAATGAACCACCTTTATTGCACTTAAACCATTTATTATTTTTTTGCTCAACTTCATACCAATACCTAATAAACAAATCATTCTGACCAGTAGTAATTCCATTTCTTGCTTCGTATAATTCATATAATTTTTTTGCACTAAAAGCATCTACTGTCTGATGCGAAAACCAGTATGCTACTGGATCACCAGGAATTTGAGAAAAATCAGATTGAATGGCTGTATAACGATTTTCACCATCAAGAAACATTTTTTCTTTTCCATATTGAGTAGTTGGTTCAATCAAACGACAATATTTCCCTTGGCACTTCGGAATATAGCTTTTGCGTATAATAAATGAAGTAGTTTGAACCACTTCTCCGCCAATTTCTTCAAATGCTCTTGCCCCCAAATGTATCATACTAACAATATCAACAGAAAGTAATTTAACCCTTAATTTTTCAAAACTGGATAAAAACATCCACGCGTGCTGCGTAATCATTGCTTTATAACCATTCTTTTTTATCATTTGTCCGCAGCGTTCAATAAATACTGAAAACAAATCACTTTTGCTATCGGGATAATCTTTTTTCACAAGTTCTGCCAATTTTGTGCTCATTCCAGATGCGCTCATATATGGAGGATTAGTTATTGCTATGTCATATTTTTGTGCCAATGTTTCTGCCACCTGTACCAAAGGCAGTAATTCTCTCAATGCCGTCTCACGAGACATATTTATATCTTCTATAATCTCTGCAAAACGGTCATACAGAACAGACCAATCCTGCGGTTTCACCGTCAGAATCGAGCCATATTCTTTTGCATCATGCAGTTCGCTGATGATAGTATCCATAGCCGCCGTGAGCTTCATATCGCCATTACAGAAATAATCTACTGCAAATTTGTCTACATGGTTGCTCTCCACAATAGCATATACATGGGGCTGAATGCCACGGCTAAAGAATCGGCGGTCATACTGGCGGGCTTTCATCATTACCGCAAAGTAAGCCAGCTGTACCGCACGGTCATCAATATCCAGACCATAAAGATTGTTTTCTACAATGCTTGCCACCGCTTCACGGGTAGTATAGCCGTAGGATTCATAAATCTTCATCAACACATCAAACATATACGCAAGGATATGACCGGAACCGGAGCATGGGTCAATGACTTTCAGCTGATCCGGTGTCAGCGCGGCGTATTCCTTGCGAATCTCGGCAAGCTGTGCCTGCACTTCCGGCTCCTGCTCAGCTTCTTCCAGATAGTAGTGCCATTTGGTATCTTCCGGGTCACGGTTTCCGGCAGCATAAGCAGACTGTTCTTCCTCTGTCGGCAAAAGTTGCTCTTTCACATCTGGGTGTCCCTCCAGCCACAGACGACCAAGACTGTTCTCCACCATGTAGCGAACAATCCAGTCCGGTGTGAAAAGCTGGGTTGCTGCAGGAATGTTTTCTTTTGTAATTTTCACATTCTTTTTCAGAGCTGCGAAAACATCGTCTTTTTTCTCGCTGTTATAATACTGATACAGCCAGCCAATGATCTGGACAGCATCCTTCCAATCATCCTCTGGTATCAGCTCAATCATCTGCTGAATCACACTGCCTTCACGGAGCAAATTGTCCGGCAGAAGAAGCTCGGTGTAATCTGCTATCTTTTGGAACATTCCCGGCAGAACCTTATTCAGGGCGTTGCACTGCACAATCAACAGATATTTATACAGTTCTTCGGTCTTTTCCGCATCTTTCAGCTCATAGACTTTTTCCATATTGAGTCCATCCAAATCCAGATGAATGGCTTCGGTTATAATCTGCGGCCTAAAATTGTTTTCCTCGTCCGTGAATACACGCACATGGGAAGGAAGATAGCCGTTGACTTCCATGAATCGCAGAGCAGAGAAACGGTTGAACCAAGTGTAGGCAACCTCCTCCATGACCTGTTTATATCCTTTATCGTTAATCTCAGCAATGAGAGCCTGACGCTGCTTCTTTTCATCAGCGGTGAGGACTTTGCCGCCAACACTATCCGCATTGGCATCCTCAATGTTGTCCTCTGTGATACCGTATTCCACACCTTTCAGGGAAACACGGGCGATCAGCTCTGTTCTTGCCCAGACAGCAAATTTTTTAATCGCAT
>OLOC01001398.1_pt1 | contig 14198 bp, 7 predicted proteins | sample 1643111 | NCBI WGS metagenome assembly OLOC01 (sample SAMEA3136633, study PRJEB25190) | human gut metagenome
GTTCCAAGGCGTTGGATTCGATTGCTTTAGGTTTGCGGCAAGGAACCACCCCTCAGGCCGCTTCGCGTCCAGCTCCCCTCCAGGGGAGCCACCACAATCATGGGGTCCCCCGCCCTACTGGCCCGGCAAATATTTCACTGAACCTATGCCCCAAAATACAAAAATGCCGCAGCAGACTGTTACATCTGCTGCGGCATTTTTATTTAGAGGTTAATGGGCTGGTTACAGCTCATTGTTCGGCTGTGGGATTACTGCAGAACGCCGGTGTTCTTATCAAAGTGATAAGTACGGCCGTCGATGACTGCATCACCCTTAGCCATGGTGCCATAGATCGGGTCGAAATAGTAACGCTTGTCAGCGCTCCAGCCCTTGATCATGTGGCCCTGTGCATCGTAACGGACCCACTTGCCGGTGCCATCGGCGCGGTCAGCCCACTGGCCAGCTTCGGATTCCTGATAGACGTCCTTGCTGGTGGCTTTCTTGCCCTGGTCAACGGCATCCAGCCAGTACCAAGCGTCGGAAGCCGGGTCATAGATTTCCTTGCCGCGGCCATCCAGGCCCTGGCGAACGCCCTTTTCGTACCAGAAGTCAGCGCCTTTGATGGTCAGCCACTGGCCGTCCAGAGCGATACCGGTGTACTCGTCAAATGCGCAAGGTACACCGTCAATATCGCCTGCGCCCTTAGCCATAGCGCCGGTGATCAGGTCAAAGTAGTAGGTGCCCTTATCGGTCGTCTGCCAGCCCTTGACCATGTGGCCGTTCTCATCGTAACGGACCCACTTGCCGGTGCCATCGGGCTTATCAGCCCACTGGCCGGCGGCGGATTCCTGGTAAACGTCCTTGCTGACGGTCATTGCGCCGCCCTGGACAGCATCCAGCCAGTACCAAGCGTCGGAATCGGGATCATAGATCTCTTTGCCGCGGCCGGTGGTACCCTGCTTCACGCCCTTTTCGTACCAGTACTTCTTGCCGTTTTCTTCAACCCAGCCGTTCTTCTCGCCGTACTTGGCGGTGTAGTCCTTGCCGTTGAAGGTGACAGCAGCGGTGGTAACGCCGCTGGTCTGCTTTACAGTTGCATCCACGAACTGTGCGCTTGCGCAGTTCTTATCGGTGCAGGTAAAGACAGCCATTGCGGTAATGGTGGTCTTTTCAGCGGCACCGTGAGCGGTGCGTTCCTCGGCTTCGAGAGCCTGGGTTTCTTCGCCGCCGTTGTTGGTATTATCACTAGTGTTGTCACCCTCACTGGGAGTGGTGGGTTCCACAAACTCTGCCGTGATAATGACATCATTCTTGTCCATATTGAATGTTCCAACGCCATCGCTTACATTCAAAGTGGTGTGTAGGTTGCCAGAATCCAGCTTCGGATTCTCTTTCAGCACATAATTTGCCTTGTCCTCATCCGGCTTAAAAGTAACAGTAACGCTCGTACCTTCTTTAATTTCACCGGTCGGGTTAACAGTAGCAGTACCATTGGTTACATTGCAAGTTACGGTATGAGTAGTCTTTGCAAATACGGCCTTAACAACAACATCATAGTCCGGCATGTAGAAGCTATACTTGCCATCGTTCGGTGTCAGTGGCTTTGCGGTAGAAGGATCACCCTTCTTTTCGTAACACACAGAGCTTTCTTCCAGCTTATAGTTTTCGCCATTTGCCGTAAAGGTAACCTCAACCGGATCACCCATAGCTGCAGTTTTTACGCTGAGGTTTGCGGCACCGTTGGTCACGTCAGAAGTAATGCTATAAGTCTTATCCGGCATAGCTTCAAACTTAGCATCAACGGTAACATCAGCAGCGGGCATCTTGAAGGTTGCTTCTCCCTTTTCATTCAGGGTCAGCGTCACGGTCTCGGTCTTTTCACCGTTATTGTAGCTGTAAGTCAGGCCGCCCTCTTTGAGCTGATAGCCCTCTTTAATGTTAGCAACAGTAACGGTAATTTCGGTATCCTGCGCAGCCTTGTCCGGATTTACGGTAACAGTAGCGACTTCACCTTCAACAGGATTCACCTTAACTGTGTACTCTTTAACCTCTTCAAACGCTGCGCTGACAGTTGCATCGCCAGCGGGCATTGCAAAGGTGTAAGTGTTGGCCTTTTCTGTGTCAGGAGTTGCTTTCAGGGTCTGATTGTTGCCGTAAGTAACCACCACACCGTCAGCCGTCAGGGTATAGCCATCCTTCGGGGTAGCCACAACGGTAATGGTAGTGCCCGCAGTGACCTTATTCAGGTCAGCTTCGGGGCTGGTGATCTTCAACGTATCCTTGTTAGCATCGGCCACCTTGACCGCATAGGTCTTAGCGGCTTTGGTAACACTGATGGTCACATCGCCGTTCGGCATGGTGAAGGTGTAAACCGTCTTAGCCTTTTCGGTGGTAGCCTGGGCTGCGGCTTCGTCCTGCGCTGCTTCCTGAACTTCATTCAGAGCAACTTCGGTATCGCCGCTCTTTGCGGTAACGGTAACGATATCGGTGCCAGTCTTTTCTACGGTCAGGGTAACGGTATCGTCTGCAAGGTAGTTGTTGTTGATGGTGCCCAGGGTCAGGGTAACGCCTTCAATCTTGTCCGGCAGGGTTACAGTGTGAGGTACGCTCTCGGTTGCGGTATGGCAATCAGAGCACAGGTACACATTGCCGCCAACGGACTTGGTTTCCAGCTCGTCCAGAGCCCAGGTATGGCCCTTGGGCAGTGCGTTGTCAGCGTACACCTTTTCACCCTTGGTCAGGCCGTACTTTTTGGTGCGGTCCTGGGTGTAAGCGGGGGTATCACACCATGCTTCAACGGAAACATCGGTGGTTGCGCCGCTGCTCAGGTCGCTGACCATGTCGGACATCGGCATGGTTTCAACCAGGTTAGCGCACCACATGAACTCTTCGTTCTTGTTCTTCTCGTCAGAGCTGCCCATGTTCTGGTTGTAACTCGGGTTGTAGTTCCAGGACTCGGTCTTGTAGCTCTTACGTTCCGCATAAGATGCGCTGGAATCGTCGGTCTTGACTTCTGCCTTGCCGTCCACCAGTTCCTTATAGGTGTTGGACAGGTTGGTGCCGACAGAAACGACCAGCTGATCCTTGGTGGTGTTGATGCCGGTGATCACAGTCTGGCCCTGCTGGGTGGTGGTAGCAAAGCTGTAGCTGTCACGCAGGGTCAGGCCCGCCAGAGGATGGTTCTTGAAGGTGTTCAGATACTTCACACTGCTGGTATCCTGGGCGCTATCCATGATAACCATGCTCATGCCGGGAAAGTGGGTATCGGGAACCATGTTGCCGTCCTTATCCTTGGTCAGCTTAATGCCGCCATAGACGGTGTTGTATTCCTTCACTTCTTCCACTGTGCCGGTGGTCGGGTCCATACGGTAGATGGCGTTGTTGACGTTGAAGTACAGCTTGCCATCATACAGTGCGGTAGAGTGTACCAGTGCGGGGTAGATCCGCTTTGCAGCAGCGTCTGCCAGGCACTCGGTGTTCAGGTTGTTTTCAACCTTGGTATGCTTATCTACTGCACTGGTATCGATCTTATAGATGGTGCCAGCTTCGGCCAGAACCTCGGCATTGCTGTCGTCATCATTGAAGTTGCTGCTGGTTTTCTTCAGATCGTTGTAGTACATCAGGATGATATCAAACGGGTCATCCGTCTTGGTAAAGCTGCTCATGCTGAAGCCGCCGGGTCTGCTGCTGGAATCCTCTTTGCGGATATAGTAGTTCGCATTACGCGGACGTGCTTCCAGAGTATCGGGGCCCTGGTTCTGCATCTTCTTCATGAACTGCTGCATCTGGGAGTTGTTACCAGAGCTGCCGGAACCAGAGTTGCCGTTGTTGCCGTTCTCGGACTGCTGGCGGCGCATGTTGTTGTACAGGTTCTGGTTGGTCGTGGTATCAACGTAATAGAAGTAATTATTGTCGAAGTAGATGGGGCTGCAGATAGAGGTGAACCAGGTATCCTCGTAGCAGGTATCGGTGTAACGGGTCTCGTTCTTGTTCTCCGTCTTGGTGTAAGAGTAATGCGGCTTGCCGTTGTTCAACACAACATTGCCGGCATCATCCTTATCGGGTTCCTTGTTTTTGGTGTAGGTGTAGCCATCGTACAGCGAGTCAATGTAATCATAGTACTTGCTGTAACGGCCTTCCAGACCGGAGGGAGAAACCAGGAAGTTGACATGGCGCAGGTCGCCTGCGTTCTCAACGCGGGTCTGGGCCATGCACTCGGTGTTCACATCGTCATAGCAGACGTCAACATAGTACCAGTTCTTGTTGGGGTCGCCGGTGGTCATCGTAGCAGAGTTGCTGTCGCCCTGCAGCTTGTTGACCTTGACTGCGTTGAAGTAGTGGACGTTGTTGAACATGCCGCCGCCGAACGCATTACCGGCAACACTGGTATCAGAAGTATTGCAGTAATACAGGATCTGGGCAAAGTCAACAACAGCGTTATCGCCTACTTCATCGGGGGTCTTCCAGCTGCCGTCATCATTCTTATAGATGCTCTTGTTGTCAGGCAAATTCTGGACCATGTAGTTAAATGCAGCTGCATAGCCCAGGCAGATGCAGCCATACTCAACGCCCTTAGCGCCGATCTCGCCGCCCAGCAGGGCGCCGAAAGCAGTCGTCTGGATGGGGTCGTTGTTGCCGCCGCCGGTGATATCGCCCATGGAGCCCATATCGAATTCTGCAACCTGGGAGATCCAGTCGTGCAGGATCAGCAGCTTGGTGACATAGTCAGCGTCACCCAGCTTGGCAACCTGTGCCAAGCCTGCATCACGGATGGCTTTCAGAGCTTCGCCATAGTTCATGACGTAAGACATGAACGCCTGCGGCAGCATGTTCAGCATGAATGCCATGGTGGTCGGCGGGACATCATCGTTCGGATCAATGCTGCACAATATCTTGATTGCGCCCATGGTGCCGGTGATGCTGCCATCCTCGCCCTGCTTCTGAACGCCCTTGGAGGTCCAGAACGGGGCAACCACGCCGAAGTACTCTGCTTCGTCCTGGTTGAACTGCGACAGCTGGAAGTAGTAGTAGTTCATCTGCGCAGTGGAGACATCGTAAGTATTGGTGACCTGGTTGCCCTGGTCGTCCACATACACGGCAGTCTTCTGGCTGTCGTACAGCAGCAGGCTGTTCTTGCCCTTGTTGTCGCCGCTCTGATAGGTGAAGTTCACCTTGCTTGCGTCAACCGGGTTGTTCTGCATATCGTACCAGTTGCCGTCCTTCATTGCGGACACCAGGGTAACGCCGGTGCCGCCGGAGGTGGTATCCAGGGTCGGGGTGCCGCCCACGTTGATGTAGACGGAATTGTCATTCTGGTCTACCACAACGCTGACCGGCATGGTCATTACCGGCTGGTTTTTGATTTCTTCGCCGCAGACAGCGCACTTGAAGGTGACGCTGGTGCATTCCCAGTCAATGGTAACGGGAGCGCCGGCAGAAATTTTGCCGGTTTCGCTGTCATAGAACAGCTGGGCGTTGCTGTAGTCAGCGGCCAGCTCGCCCTCGACCTTCTTCATTTCCCAGTTGAAGGTAGCAACAAAGTTACCATCTGCATCCTTGGGCACGACATGGCTCTGGCAGGGCAGGGCGGCAATGTCGTCGGTGCGGGTGGTGGGTTCCTTGTATTCCTTCTTAACCGGGCTCTTGTCAGCGGGCACGCTGGCAGAGTAAACGGTCTTGCCGGCAACGCCGGGCTTTGCCTCGGTGGTATCCTTGGTTACGGTGCCTTCTACCTTCTGGTAGGCATCGCCCTTTTCACAGGTATACACAGCGGTGTAAGCCCAGGCGTCATCGGTCTTGGTCCAGTAACCATCGGGGGTTTCCTTCCAGGTATGGGTGTGGCCATCCTCCGGGTTGGTGTCATTCCAGTACCATTTCGGCTCGCCATAGGTATGGCCGTCCGCAGCGGCGCTGGCCGCAAAGGTATCGGAGTTTTCAGCAACGTAAGCCTGTGCGTAGCTGTCAGCCTGCTGCGCAATCACTTCATCATCGCTGTTGGTCATGGACTCCATCGCAGAGGTCATGCCGGAGCTGCCGGTAAAGGTAACGGCGGTCACAACGCCTGCGGCGTTCGTCTCATAGCCCAGGTCGGTAACGGCGCTGGACAGATGATACGTTTTGATGGTGGCAGCCATCACCGATGCCATCTCGTCCTTGTTCAGGCCATAGGCTTCGGTGTTGATCTTGCCGGCTGCGGCGTTGGCGTACATGGCATCGGCCAATGCATTTTCCAACGCTGCAAGGCTCATGCCCGCCTTGCTCTGTGCAGTCGCTTCCAGCTTGGCATCGTCCTGCTCCAGTTAATGCACTTCGCCCTGGGCAGCCAGCGTTTGGGCTGTCTGCTTGATCAGGTCTGCGGTGCTGGTGAACTTGGGCAGGGACTGCACAGCGCTGGCTGCGCTTGCCGCGCTAGCTGCACAGACTGCGCTACCGAAGAGTCAATCTTGGTAGTTTCGGCTGCTGCAGGAAGCGCCACGCTTTGGGCAACCATGGCTGCTGCCAGCACGGATGCACCAAAACGCTGAAGGTTTTTCTTCATAGTTTTATCCTCCCTTAAGTGTTACTACTTTCCCCTTTTGTGTGAAAAGTGGTACGGCAGATGTGCGGCACTTTGCAGGTGTTGATTGCAAAACGCCTGGTTGTGCTCCCCTCGGTCTGGCGATCCCCTGCCGGGCTGCGGCCTGCTTTTGGGGCTTTTGGCCCCGGCACAGCGGCTGACAAAACGTTGTACCGGCTGCATGCCTTGATCCCGCAAATGATAACCTTTCCGACACATCTAGGTATATACATTATATCACAGTTGCCAGAATTTGCATAGTTCATTAGAGCGGTTTCTAGGTAAATTTTTGTCCTTGAATCAACTGAAACCTGTTTTTCGCACATTATTTGCGTTGCGGTGCGGTGCCCCTTTGGCGGTATTTATTAACATTTTTGAATGGTTTATTCCTGATTTTATCAAATGATTAAACATTTACCCCGATAATGTTCTTTGCAATCTCTTAATACAATCATCCGGTATTGTGATCGCGCATTTTTTGCCATTTCGGTTTGGCTTGTTGTTGAGAGATTTGGCAGAGATTGGAGGAAACTTGAAGGGAAAATTGGAGGTTGAGAATTGCCCATTATAAATTGTACTGTAGAGAGCCTTCCTGACCGTTCCGAAAACTTAGCCCTTGCCCCTTAACCGCGACCTAAAATACAACTTCCCAAGGTAGGGCGGTGTGAGTGCCCCCTTCTGCTCCACTTTTTCAAAGTTCCGAATGGTGTCCTCTCCCCTATCTACAATTCCTGATGTTTCATGATGCCTTCCTTGGTCTTCCACACCCGGCCTTTGCCCCCTCCCCGCCCCATAAGTCGTACACAACAAAAAGGCCCCTGCCTTAACAGCAGGAGCCTTGAAAGCTATATCACAAGCCGAAAATTACTTCTCGATCTTGGAAACAACGCCGGAACCAACAGTGTGGCCGCCTTCGCGGATAGCGAAACGCATGCCTTCTTCCATGGCAACCGGGGTGATCAGCTCAACGTGCATATCAACGTTGTCGCCGGGCATGCACATCTCAGTGCCTTCGGGCAGGGTGATGATGCCGGTAACGTCGGTGGTACGGAAGTAGAACTGAGGACGATAGTTGTTGAAGAACGGGGTATGACGGCCGCCTTCTTCCTTCTTCAGGACGTAAACATGGCCATCGAAAGTGGTGTGGGGATGAACAGAGCCGGGAACAGCCAGAACCTGGCCACGCTCGATCTGGTCACGGTCAATACCACGCAGCAGAGCGCCGATGTTGTCGCCAGCCTGAGCGAACTCAAGGCTCTTGCGGAACATTTCCAGACCAGTAATGGTGGTGGTCAGCTTCTCTTCCTTCAGACCAACGATTTCCATCTGATCGCCGACATGAGCAGTACCACGCTCAACACGACCGGTAGCAACGGTGCCACGGCCGGAGATGGTCATAACGTCCTCAACGGGCATCAGGAACGGCTTATCAGCAGCACGGTCCGGGGTCGGGATGTAGCTATCAACAGCGTCCATCAGCTCCCAAATGCACTTGTATTCCGGAGCATCGGGATCCTTGGAAGTGCTCTCCAGAGCCTTCAGAGCGGAACCACGGATGATCGGGGTGTTGTCGCCATCGAAATCCTGGCTGTCCAGCAGTTCGCGAACTTCCATTTCGACCAGGTCGAGCAGCTCTTCGTCGTCAACCATATCGCACTTGTTCAGGAACACAACGATCTTGGGCACGCCAACCTGACGAGCCAGCAGGATGTGCTCACGGGTCTGCGGCATCGGGCCATCGGTTGCAGCAACAACCAGGATAGCGCCGTCCATCTGAGCAGCACCGGTGATCATGTTCTTGATGTAGTCAGCATGGCCCGGGCAGTCAACGTGGGCATAGTGACGCTTCGCGGTGTGGTACTCAACGTGAGCGGTATTGATCGTGATACCACGAGCCTTCTCTTCAGGAGCCTTATCGATGCTGGAGTAATCCATGAAATCGGCGTCGCCCTTCAGAGCCAGAACCTTGGTGATAGCGGCAGTCAGAGTGGTCTTGCCGTGGTCAACGTGACCGATGGTACCGATGTTGACATGCTCCAAAGAGCGGTCAAATTTTTCCTTTTCAGCCATTGGAAGTATCCTCCTTTAATTCAAACAGATAAAATAGCCTGTTGTAAGGCTATCATACTAGATTTTTCAAGAAAAATCAAGTATTTTGCGCGAATTTGTGCAGAATCAGCCCTTATTGTGCTCGGTCATGATCTTATCTGCAACACTCTTGGGAACCTGCTGGTAATCAGCCGGCTCCATGGAGTACTGACCACGGCCCTGGGTCTTGGAACGCAGGTCAGTAGCGTAACCGAACATCTCGGACAGAGGAACCATAGCGGTGACACGGGCAGTGCCATCGGTGGATTCCTGGTTCTGGATCGCGCCGCGGCGGCTGTTCAAGTCGCCAATGACGTTGCCCATATACTCGTCAGGAACAACAACGTCAACCTTCATGATAGGCTCCATAATGACGGGATCAGCCTTCTTCATAGCATCCTTGAATGCCATGGAGCCGGCGATGGAGAACGCCATTTCAGAGGAGTCAACTTCATGATAGGAGCCGTCCCACAGAGTGACCTTGACATCCACAACGGGATAGCCAGCCAGAATGCCGGACTTCATCGCGCCCTGGATACCGTTGTCAACAGCGGGGATGTATTCCTTCGGGATAGCGCCGCCAACAATACCGTTGACAAACTCATAACCCTTACCCGGGTTGGGCTCAATCTTGATCTTAACGTGACCATACTGGCCCTTACCACCGGACTGACGTGCGTACTTGGTTTCCTGGTTAGCATCCTTGCGGATGGTTTCACGGTAGGCAACCTGAGGTGCGCCAACGTTAGCTTCGACCTTAAACTCGCGGAGCAGACGGTCCACGATGATTTCCAGGTGGAGCTCGCCCATGCCGGCGATGATGGTCTGACCGGTTTCTTCATCGGTCCAGGTACGGAAAGTCGGGTCCTCTTCAGCCAGCTTAGACAGGGCAATACCCATCTTCTCGCTGCCAGCCTTGGTCTTGGGCTCGATGGCAACGCGGATAACCGGCTCGGGGAAGTTCATGGACTCGAGGATGATGGGATGCTTCTCATCGCACAGGGTATCACCAGTGGTGGTGTTCTTCAGACCAACAGCAGCGGCGATATCGCCAGCGTAGCAGATGTCGATATCCTTACGGTTGTTTGCATGCATCTGCAGGATACGGCCGATACGCTCGTCCTGATCCTTAACAGAGTTGTAAACAGTGGTGCCAGCCTCAACGGTACCAGAGTACACGCGGAAGAAGCACAGCTTACCGACATACGGGTCAGTCATAATCTTGAATGCCAGTGCAGAGAACGGCTGATCATCGGAAGAAGTGCGATCTTCTTCCTCGCCAGTCTCCGGGTTGGTGCCCTTGATGGCCGCAACGTCGGTCGGAGCGGGCATATAATCAACGATTGCATCCAACAGTTTCTGAACGCCACGGTTCTTGTAAGAAGAGCCGCAGACAACAGGAACGATCTCGTTGGAAATAGTAGCCTTACGCAGAGCAGCCTTGATTTCTCCCTTGGTCAGCTCTTCGCCGTCCAGGTACTTCATCATCAGCTCTTCGTCGGTCTCAGCAACAGCTTCGATCAGCTTGTCATGATATTCCTGAGCCTGTTCTTTCATGTCTTCAGGAATTTCCTCAACGCGCACATCATTGCCCATATCATCATAGTAGATATCGGCTTTCATGTCGATCAGATCGATGATGCCGCGGAAAGTGTCTTCCTGGCCGACAGGCAGCTGGATAGGCACACCGTTGGCATGCAGACGATCATGCATCATCTGTACGCAGCGGAAGAAGTCAGCACCCATGGTATCCATCTTGTTGACGTAAACCATGCGGGGAACCTTGTACTCGTCAGCCTGGCGCCAAACGGTTTCAGACTGAGGCTCAACGCCACCCTTTGCGGCCAGAACGGTAACAGAACCGTCCAGAACACGCAGAGAACGCTGAACTTCAACAGTAAAGTCAACGTGGCCCGGGGTGTCGATGATGTTGATACGATGACGGTTCTTTTTGAACAGAGCCGGATCGTGCTGGGTCTCGGTGTGGCTCCAGTAGCAGGTGGTTGCAGCGGAAGTGATGGTAATACCACGTTCCTGTTCCTGCTCCATCCAGTCCATCGTAGCAGCGCCGTCATGAACTTCGCCGATCTTATGGTTAATACCGGTGTAGTACAGAATGCGCTCGGTGGTGGTGGTCTTGCCTGCGTCGATGTGGGCCATGATACCGATATTTCGGGTCATTTGCAGGGATACGTCTCTCGGCGTTGCCATGGCTTAAACCTCCTCAGTAAGCAGATCAATAACGGTAATGCGCGAAAGCCTTGTTGGCTTCTGCCATCTTGTGGGTATCTTCGCGCTTCTTGACAGCGCCGCCAACGTTGTTGGTAGCGTCGATGATCTCGGCGGCCAGGCGAGCGGACATGGTCTTTTCACCACGGCTGCGGCTGTACAGAGTCAGCCAGCGCAGGCCGAGGGTCTCGCGGCGAGCGGGGCTGACCTCCAGGGGAACCTGGTAGGTGGAGCCGCCGACACGGCGGGCCTTAACTTCGAGGCTGGGCATGATGTTTTCCATGGCCTTCTCGAACATTTCGAGAGGATCGTTGCCGGTCTTCTCTTTGACAGTCTCAAAAGCTTCGTAAACGATCTTCTGAGCGACGCCCTTCTTGCCATCCAGCATGATGCTGTTGACCAGACGGGTGACGAGCTTGGAATTGTAAATAGGATCAGCCAGAACTTCGCGCTTTGCGATTTTACCTCTTCTGGGCATCTTTCTTCCCTCCTTCACATTAATGATATCATCGGTACTCGAAAGTTAAAGAAAACTCCCGTTATGCCACAAAAGGGTCAGCTGACCATTTTATGGCGAAAAGATGTTTCCTTACTTCTTGGCACCGGCCTTGGGACGCTTTGCGCCGTATTTGCTGCGAGCCTGGTTACGGTTTGCAACACCCTGAGTATCCAGAGTACCACGGATGATGTGGTAACGGACACCGGGCAGGTCCTTAACACGACCGCCACGGATCAGGACAACGCTGTGCTCCTGCAGGTTATGGCCGATACCAGGAATGTAGGAGGTGACCTCGATACCATTCGTCAGGCGGACACGGGCAACTTTACGCAGAGCAGAGTTGGGCTTTTTGGGGGTCATGGTACGAACAGCGGTGCAAACACCACGCTTCTGGGGGCTGTTCATGGTGGTGTACTGCTTCTTCTGGGAGTTGTAGCTCTTCTGAAGGGCAGGAGCAGTGCTCTTGGTTACCAGGACCTCACGGCCTTTGCGTACGAGCTGGTTAAAAGTAGGCATTTCTTTTCTCCTTTCTTGATTATTCCGCGCAGTTTTTTGCGGGGGTTGTGCTTCCATTTTGGCCGCACTTGACCCCTTAACTCACGCATTTATTATAATAGCGGATAAACCACGCTCTGTCAAGAGTATTCACAAAAAATATTTCAAATAATCGTGCAAGATGCTGATTTTCTGCACTGGGGGTTCTAATTGTGCGCTTAAGATGTATCTGAAAACAAAGAATCAGATACACCCTCGGACTTTCCCCTGCTTATTTTGCAGCTTCCAGCTGTGCCACGCAGGCTTCGGCTTCGTCCAGAATGCGGCCGAACTTATCCAGGGCAGCATCCACCGGGGCGGGGGTGGTCAGGTCCACACCGGCATGGCGCAGCTCATCCAGCGGGTAAGCGCTGCCGCCCATGTGCAGGAACTCCAGGTACTTCTTAACAGCCGGTTCGCCGTTCTTCAGGATGCCCTCGGACAATGCCACGGCAGTGGAATAGCCGGTTGCATACTTATAAACATAGAACGGGCGGTAGAAGTGCGGGATGCGTGCCCACTCGTACTGTACTTCGTCATCCACAACCAGCTCCGGTCCAAAGTAGTCCACAATGAGCTTCTTGTACAGATTGTTCAGGGCGGCGGGATTCAGGGCTTCGCCGCGCTCGGCCATGGCGTGGGCATCGCGCTCAAACTCGGCAAACATCGTCTGGCGGTAGACGGTTCCCTTGAAATTTTCGAGGTACTGATTCAGCAGGGCCAGGCGGGTTGCGGGATCCTGGTTCTTTTCTGCCAGCAGGTGCTCAATGAGCAGGTTCTCGTTGACGGTGGAAGCGACCTCTGCGACAAACAGGGTATAGTCGGCATACTGGGCAGGCTGGGTATGGCGGCTGAACCAACTGTGCATGCTGTGGCCCATCTCATGCGCAATGGTGGAAACGCTGTCCAGCGTACCGGTAAAGTTGCACATGATATAGGGGTTGGAATCATAGCTGCCGCCGGAGTAAGCGCCGCCGCTCTTGCCCTTGTTGGGGAACACATCGATCCAGCGCTCGGCAAAGCCCCTGCGAACGATGGTGCCGTACTCTTCGCCCAGCGGTGCAACGGCATCCAGAACCATCTGCTTGGCCTGGTCATAGGTGTAATGGGCTCTGACGCCCTTGGTCAGCGGGGCGTACACATCATAGTAGTGCAGCTCGTCCACACCCAGGATGCGCTTGCGCAGAGCAACATAGCGATACATATCCGGCAGGTGCTTGCGCACAGTAGCCACCAGGTTATCATAGACCTGGCCGGGCACATTCTCCCCTGCCATGGACATGGCGCGGGAAGATTCATAATGACGGACGGAGGCTTCGGCGGTAGCGGTCTTGACAGCGCCGGAGTAAGAGGCAGCCAGCGTGTTGATGTGCTGGCGGAAGCTCTTGTAGTAGCTTTCAAAGGCATTCTTGCGCAGCACGCGGTCATTGGAGGTTTGCAGCAGGATGTAGTTGGAAGCGGTCAGCTCCACATCGTTGCCCTCGCCATCCTTGACGGAATCGAACACCATGTCGGCGTCTTCCAGGTTATCGGCAACATTTTTCGGGGTGCCGAATGCTTCACCGAAAGCAGCCAGCAGCTTTTCTTCCGGGGCGGTCAGGGTGTGAGGCTTTGCACGCAGCAGGTCTTCCAGAGCAAAACGATAGGGGGCAACCTGCTCGTCAGCCATGATGGCATCCAGGGTTTCCTGCGGCAGTGCCAGGATTTCCGGCTGAGCATAGGCGATGGTACCGACAGCCTTTACATATTTGGCAGTAGCGCGGGCATCCATGCTCTGGGCATCATCAGCACGGGTATCCTCGCTCAGACGCAGGCTGGTGTAGACAGCCAGGTTTTCCAGTTCACGGAACACGCCGATTTCTGCATCATAAAATTCACGAATGCTGGCAGCGTTGTTCAGCTTGCCCTCCCAGGCAGCCAAAGCTTCAATTTTGGGGTCAATGGCGGCAAAAGCCTTTTCCCATTCCGCATCGCTGGCGTACATTTTGGTCAGGTCCCACTGGTACTGCGGGTCCATCTCTTTGCGTTCTTTCAATGCTTCCGACATGGCGGATTCTCCTTTTCTGTATGGTGTCTTTCTGAGCCAGTCAGGGAAGCGTTCTCCCCCGCCCTCCATGCAGGCACCATTCATCCTGCACAGACAAACCCAGTATAAAAGTATTATACACCAAATGTTAGAAAAAACAAATCCGTTTTTATTTAACAAAAAGCCTGCGCAGAAACAGTGTTTATGCACGGTTCCTGCACAGGCTCATTTCTCTAAGGCAACACCGCACAATTCCCGCCTTGCGGCTTAAGCACCGCTCCGGCAGC
>OLOC01001406.1_pt1 | contig 14146 bp, 12 predicted proteins | sample 1643111 | NCBI WGS metagenome assembly OLOC01 (sample SAMEA3136633, study PRJEB25190) | human gut metagenome
ATTTTTTTCAAAAAAATAACGGAGAAGGAGGGATTTGAACCCTCGCGCCGCGTTAACGACCTATACCCTTAGCAGGGGCACCTCTTCGGCCTCTTGAGTACTTCTCCAGTCTCCGAACTACTTAACCAATGTTAAATTGTGGAGTTGCGCATCTTTCGTAGCGCATTTGTTATTATACTTAAAAGATCACTTCTTGTCAACATCTTTTTTAAGTTTTTTATTTTTTATTTATTTTCATTTGCCCGGATAGTCTCTTCAATTCTTCTTTTTACCTCTGCGGCAATCTCAGTTGATTTCATATCTTTATATTCTTCATATTCCATGGGTTTCAGAAAATGCACTTGAACATTCAGCATTTTTGCAGAACCGGTATCAAATGCTTTATAAGAATCAATCAATGCAACCGGTACAATCGGACATTTTGCTTTCATGGCAGCCTTAAAACTTCCGCCTTTAAATTCCTGAGGATGGTTTCCATTTTTGCTTCTGGTCCCTTCTGCAAAAATAAGATAATTTCTTCCTGCTTTTACTTCTTTCGTTACATTAATGATCACCTGCATAGATTGTTTAATATCTTCCCTGTCAATCAAAAATGCCTTCATACATGAAAATACCTGCTTCAAAAACGGTACATTTCCAACCTCCTTCTTTGCAACTACTGAAAAAGGTACCGGGCAGACCTCCATTATGGCAAGCACGTCATATAATCCCTGGTGATTCGGATAAAACATAAACCCATTTTGCGAAGGTATATTTTCTACTCCATGGCCGTCTATATGAAGATTTCCTCCACGATTAGCTGCATGGTCAATTTTTTTCAACATGGCATAGCGCTGTTCCTCTGTGTATTTATCCACATGCGCAGCATACCAGTTCAGCATGATCCAATAATATGGTACGAATATAATATTCTTCAGTACCATTACAATGATTCTTTTCATTTCCAAGCTCCTTTCCTCTATGCAAAACTCCCCAGTGCGATAAAAATATTTTTCGGTTCCATATCAAATCACGATATGAAAAAGGGCCACTGCAAGATTCAATCATCCTGCAGCAGCCTCCCTTCTACTCTGCATCCAGCTTATTCGCAATTTTCTCCTCATACCCCGGGTTCTTTTTGATAAATACATTGTATGCTTTCGTATAAGTCTTATAAGAATCTGCAGTCATAAACTTGGCATAGTCATCCGCAGCCTGATTCCGCAGATCATCTGTGATCTCGGAAGGTGACATTACATAGTATTTACCATCTTTTTTCTCCGTCATATAGGTTCCTACGCATGGATACTCCTGGTCATTTTCCAATACCAGATTGTAAATAATGTACACGTAAGTATAGTCACCGTTTTCGGAAAGAATATCGCACTGTTCCACCTTTACTTTTGTTGGATTATGAGCAGCAAAATATTTCAAAGTAGCATCAATCTCATTCTGCAGAAGTTCATTGGTATCCTTTTCCTGAGAATAACACTGCTTCACCTTCTTCTCACTTCCGCTTACATAATTCTTTATGAGGGCTTCCACTACTCCCTCCGGCGATTTATGATTTACGCCGCATCCGGACATTGCCATGATAAACATCATGGCAATACCCAGGATTAAAATTCTGGTTCTTTTTTTCATACTTCACAGATTCCTTTATTCTGCATCATTTGTATCCTGTGAATCCTCTTCTTCAAAAACTTCCTCAGTCTCCTCAGTCGGCTCCTCACTGCTGCCGTTCTCCGTATTTCCCTCTGCTTTCTCGCGAACCTTGGCAAGACTTGCCACTGTTACACCCTCATCCAGATTGATCAGCTTCACTCCGGAAGTGATTCTTCCAAGAATAGAAATTCCGGCACAGGTAATACGAATAATGATTCCTTCTGTAGTGATCATCATAATCTCGTTTTCTTCATTGACAGCTTTAGCACCAATCACATTACCGGTTTTCTCGGTGATCTTGTAACACTTCACCCCCTTACCTCCACGGTTCTGGCAGGTAAATTCACTCATAGCTGTACGTTTGCCCATACCATTTTCAGATACTACAAGCAGGTAATCTCCCTGAGAATTCAGCTGCATTGCCACAACCTCATCTCCAGGATCAAGATTCATACCACGAACACCCATGGAGCTTCTTCCGGTACTTCTTACATCAGTCTCCTTGAAACGGATGCACATACCGTCTTTCGTTACAAGCATAATATCTTTTGTATCGTCTGTAGCCTTAACTTCAATAAGCTCATCATCATCACGAAGTGTGATTGCCACAAGACCTGTCTTACGTACATTTGCATATTCTTCCATAGGTGTCTTCTTCACAAGACCAGCCTTAGTTGCCATAACCAGATACTTGCCTTCTTCGAATTTACGCATAGGAATAACAGATGTAATGCGCTCACCTGGCATAAGCTGCAGAAGATTGACAATTGCAGTACCTCTTGCAGTTCTTCCTGCCTCAGGGATCTCGTATGCTTTCAGTCTGTATACACGTCCTGTATTGGTAAAGAACATCAGATAATGGTGAGTAGTAGTCATAAGCAGTTCTTCAATGTAATCGTCATCGATGGTCTGCATTCCCTTGATTCCACGTCCACCTCTGTTCTGGCTGCGGAAATTATCTACAGTCATTCTCTTGATATAACCAAGTTTTGTCATAGTAATGACCGTATTTTCCCTTGGAATCAGATCTTCTGTGGAAAGATCATAGACATCATATCCGATGGCAGTTCTTCTCTCATCGCCGTATTTGTCAGCGATTGCGAGGATTTCTTCCCTTACAACACGAAGAAGGAGATTTCTGTCTGCAAGAATTGCCAGGAATTTGCGGATCTTCTCTTCTAATTCTGCATATTCTGCTTCCAGCTTCTCTCTTTCCAAACCGGTGAGAGCTCTCAGACGCATATCTACAATAGCCTGAGCCTGCACATCCGTCAGTTCAAATCTGTCCATCAATTCCTGCTTCGCAATCTGAACATTGCGGGCAGCACGAATGATTCTGATAACTTCGTCGATATTATCCAGGGCTTTCAGCAAGCCTTCCAAAATGTGGGCACGTTCCTGTGCTTTATTCAGATCATATTTGGTTCTTCTGGTAACAACGTCCTCCTGATGAGCCAGATAATGCTCCAGAAGTTCTTTCAGATTCAGTACCTTTGGTACAAGGCTGTCGCCCTGAGGTACCACGCAAAGCATAATAACGCCAAAAGTATCTTGCAGCTGGGTATGCTTGTACAGCTGATTCAGAACAACATTTGCATTGGCATCTTTACGCAGGTCAATACAAATACGCATTCCCTCACGGCTGGAATGATCATTCAGGTCAGTAATTCCATCAATCTTTTTATCACGGACAAGCTCTGCGATCTTCTCGATCAGCCGGGCTTTATTTACCAGATAGGGAAGCTCCGTAACGATAATACGTGATTTTCCATTTGGTAAGGTCTCAATATTTGATACTGCACGTACACGGATCTTTCCGCGGCCTGTGCGGTATGCCTCCTCGATTCCCCTTCTTCCGAGAATAGTGGCTCCTGTAGGGAAATCCGGGCCTTTTACAACGTCAAGAAGCTCTTCAATTGTGGTTTCTCTCTGCTCCTCGATGGTATTGTCAATAATTTTTACAACAGCATTAATAACCTCACGAAGATTGTGAGGCGGAATATTGGTAGCCATACCAACAGCAATACCTGTAGTACCATTGACCAGCAGGTTCGGGAACCTGGAAGGAAGCACCTTTGGCTCTCTCTCAGTTTCATCAAAGTTTGGCTGGAAGTCTACAGTATCTTTATTAATGTCAGCAAGCATCTCCATGGAAATTTTGCTCAGGCGGGCCTCAGTGTATCGCATGGCAGCTGCGCCGTCGCCGTCCACAGAACCGAAGTTTCCATGTCCGTCAACAAGAGTATAGCGGAAAGACCAGTCCTGTGCCATATTTACAAGTGCTCCGTAAATAGAGCTGTCACCATGAGGATGATACTTACCCATGGTATCACCAACGATACGGGCACATTTACGATGTGGCTTATCCGGACCGTTGTTCAATTCGATCATAGAATACAGCACTCTACGCTGTACCGGTTTCAAACCATCTCTTACATCAGGAAGCGCTCTTGAAGCAATAACGCTCATAGCATATTCGATGTAAGATTCTTTCATGGTTTTCTCCAGATCCACATCATGGACCTGGTCAAAAATCTTGTCATCCATATTGTTCTATCTCCCCTAGATATCCAGATTCTTTACAAAGCGTGCATTCTCTTCGATAAATTCACGTCTTGGTTCTACCTTGTCACCCATAAGTGTGGTAAATACAAGGTCAATTTCGGAGGTAGCTGCCTCATCCATTGTAACGCGGAGAAGAATACGCTTCTCCGGATCCATGGTAGTCTCCCAAAGCTGCTCTGCATCCATCTCTCCCAGACCTTTGTAACGCTGGATCTTATTGTTGGAGTCTCGTCCTATCTCTGTAAGGATGGCGTTCAGCTCATCGTCATCATAAGCGTACCATACCTTCTTGTTCTTCTCGATCTTGTACAGCGGCGGCTGTGCCAGATATACATAGCCCTGCTTGATCAGTTCCGGCATAAATCTGTACAGGAATGTAAGAAGCAGTGTGGCAATGTGGGCACCGTCAACATCGGCATCGGTCATAATGATGATCTTGTGATATCTCAGTTTGGAAATATCGAAATCATCATGAATACCGGTACCAAAGGCTGTGATCATAGCCTTGATCTCTTTGTTTGCATAAATCTTGTCCAGACGGGCTTTCTCTACGTTCAGTATTTTTCCACGAAGAGGAAGGATAGCCTGTGTAGCACGGTTACGAGCTGTCTTCGCAGAGCCACCCGCGGAATCACCCTCTACGATATAGATTTCGCAATTCTCCGGATTCTTGTCCGAGCAATCGGCAAGCTTGCCTGGAAGGGACATACTGTCAAGGGCAGACTTCCTTCTGGTAAGATCTCGGGCCTTACGCGCTGCCTCTCTGGCTCTCTGGGCAAGTACAGACTTCTCTACAGTTGCCTTGGCTACAGCAGGATTCTGTTCCAGAAAAATCTCCAGCTGTTTGCTTACAACACTGTCTACAGCTCCTCTGGCCTCACTGTTGCCAAGTTTCTGCTTCGTCTGGCCTTCAAACTGCGGATTGCCAATTTTAACGCTGACAATGGCTGTCAGGCCTTCTCGGATATCATCACCGGAAAGGTTTGGCTCGCTGTCCTTGAGAAGCTTATTCTTTCTGGCGTAATCGTTAAATGTGTTTGTAATGGCATTTCTGAAACCAGTAATATGGGTACCGCCTTCAGGAGTATTAATATTGTTTACAAATCCGTAAGTATTCTCTGTATAAGAATCATTGTGCTGCATGGCAACTTCAACCGCCACACCGTCCTTCTCACCCTCGCAGTAAATGATCTCCGGATAAAGAGCTTCTTTACTTCTGTTCAGATAAGTTACAAATTCACGGATACCACCTTCATAGTGGAAAGTTTTCTCCCTTTCCATACCTTCCCGCTTGTCAGTAAGAATGATCTTCAGACCTTTGGTAAGAAAAGCCATTTCACGGAGACGCTGTTTCAGGATATCGTAATCGTATACAGTCTCCTCGAATATCTGCTTGTCCGGGAGAAAAGTAACAGTAGTTCCGGTAGAATCACCACATTCTCCAACTTCCTTAAGCGGATACATTGTCTTACCACGCTCGTAACGCTGCTCATATCTCTTTCCATCTCTGCAGATTGATACTTCAAGCCATTCAGAAAGTGCATTAACAACGGATGCACCTACTCCGTGAAGACCTCCTGATACCTTGTATCCTCCACCGCCAAACTTACCGCCGGCATGAAGAATGGTAAATACAACCTCAACTGCCGGAATTCCTGCTTTGTGGTTGATACCTACCGGAATTCCCCGACCATTATCTACAACTGTAATGGAGTTGTCTGGGTTGATGCTTACCTGGATCTCTGTACAATATCCTGCCAGAGCTTCATCTACCGCATTATCTACAATTTCGTATACAAGATGATGCAGACCCCGGCTGGATGTACTTCCAATATACATACCCGGTCTTTTACGAACCGCTTCCAGCCCTTCCAAAATCTGAATCTGGTCCGCTCCGTACTCCGTATTTTCTCCGCCCATGTGCTGCCTCCTGTCATTCAATGTTATATAAAAATTACTGGTTGTATATCCTCTGTTGGACATACGTATACTAATTTATTATAACACAAAAACAACTCTCTTTCCATTAAAAATCCCGGTTTTCTGTAAAAACAATGTATAAAAAAAGGAACTGTATTTCACATTTTTTGGAAATACAGTTCTCGTATTTACTGGATCAGATATTGATAAATTTCTCTCTTGGATACCCCTCGGTCCTTCGCCACCTGCTTCATGGCATCCTTCCTGGAAAGCCCCTGTTTTTCGTAGATTTCCATATGTTCCTCGATGGAGATCTCCTCCCAGGAAGCTACAGCTTCTTCCTTGAGTTCCTGGCGGCTCTTGCCCTCGATCACAAGGACACATTCCCCTAATGGCTTTTCGTTCTCATAATGAGCGATCAGCTCATCGATCGTCGTATGAAAAGCAGTCTCATGTTTCTTCGTCAGTTCCCGACAAAGTGTCATTCTGCGGTTGCCAAGAGTTTCTTTGAGATCCTTAAGTGTGCGGACCAGCTTGTGTGGTGCCTCATACATAATGATCGTCCTTGTCTCATTGACCAGTTCATCCAGGACTTCCCTGCGTTCTTTTTTGTCCATTGGAAGAAAAGCTTCGAAAGCAAATCTCCTGGTCGGAAGCCCTGACAGAGTAAGTGCTGTAATACAAGCAGCAGGTCCCGGAAGTGAGGTCACTTCGATCCCTGCTTCATAACACATGGCAGCAAGTTCTTCTCCCGGATCTGAAATTCCAGGAGTACCTGCATCCGTGATCAGTGCAATGTTCATTCCTGACTGCATCTTCTCGATCAGTGTATAAGCTTTGTCGATCTTGTTGTATTCATGATAACTGGTCATGGGCGTTTTGATCTCGAAATGATTCAGAAGCTTGATACTGTTTCTCGTATCTTCTGCCGCGATCAGGTCTACTTCTTTGAGAGTACGCAGAACACGCAGCGTAATATCTTCCAGATTTCCGATAGGTGTTGCACACAGATATAATTTACCGCTCATAAATCAGGTTCCTTTCTTGAATTCTTATCCGAATCATCAGACCATCCCGTAGATTTCCAGGATCGCCTTTGTATACTCTCCCGGCTTCTCATAAACGATCAGCGGACGCTCTACCGTGATTCTGGAGTTTCCACCCTTGCAGGCCTCGATCAATACCATATTTGGTTCTCTGTCTATGTACGGATACACAAGCTGCATGCGTTTCGGCTCCAGCTTGTATTTCATCAGCACCTGAAAAATCTCAGCAAGACGGAACGGACGGTGCACCATAAAAAAATGTCCCCTGTCCTTGAGTACTCTGGACGCCTGGCTGACAACATCCTCCAATGTGCAGAGCACCTCATGTCTCGCAATTGCTTTTGCCATATACGGATTACGCAGTCCATGCTCTCCGATCATATACGGAGGATTACTTGTTACTACATCAAAAGAAGCTGCTCCAAAAATTCCAGCAGCCTCCTTAATATCTCCGCATACAATATCAATTGCAGATTCCAGACTATTGTACGCAACACTGCGTGCGGCCATATCTGCACATTCTTCCTGTATCTCCAGTCCTGTGAGATGTTCTCCCTTGCCTCTGCCTTTGAGCAGGATCGGAATGATCCCTGTGCCGGTTCCCATATCCAGGACCCTTGCATTCTTTCTGATCTTTGCAAAGCCGGACAAAAGAACCGCATCCATTCCGAAGCAGAACTTCTCTGGATTCTGAATTACATAAAATCCATTCTGCAGGTCATCGACCCGCTCTCCCGGATGTACCAGATCAGTTTGCGGATTTCTTTCCATGAGATTTTTTATCTCCTTCTCTGTCTTCGAGTTTTTCCAGTTCCCTCATTTCCTTCTCGGAAACTTTGACTTTTTTCTTACGGGGACGGAATTTCAGTTCATTTACCGGAAATTCCTGAATCTCCTTTTCGTCGTTTACTTCGACAACGACTTTGACTCTCTGGCGAAGAACATTTACATTCTGTACAGTTCCCTGAATTCCATCCGGAAGTGTGACAGTGTCCCCGATTCCCGGAAGTTTCTTATTCAGTTCCTCGTATGTTTCCTGTTCGTTCTTGAGACAGCACATCAGTCTGCCGCATACGCCGGAAATCTTGGTCTGGTTCAGTGAAAGGTTCTGTTCCTTCGCCATCTTGATAGATACCGGTGCAAACTCTGACAGATACGTGTGACAGCAGAGACTTCTGCCGCAGATTCCGATTCCTCCGAGGATCTTGGTCTCATCACGGACACCGATCTGTCTCAGCTCGATCCTTGTCTTGAAGATTGCCGCCAGATCCTTGACAAGCTGACGGAAATCGATTCTTCCATCTGCTGTAAAGTAAAACAATACCTTGTTGTTATCAAATGTATATTCTGCATCGATCAGTTTCATCTCCAGACCATGCTCACGGATCTTCTTCTGGCAGATCTTGAAGGCATCCTTCTCCTTGATACGGTTCTGCTGCTCTCTGTCCTCATCTGCCTGAGTCGCTACTCTCAAGACTTCTTTGAGCGGATGAACAACCTCGTCCTCTCCAACTTCCTTCGGTCCAAGTACAACTCTGCCGAATTCTACTCCGCGGGCGGTCTCTACGATCACATGATCGCCCACCTGCATTTTATAATTCTTCGGATCAAAATAATATATTTTGCCGACATTTCTGAATCTGATTCCAACTATTTTTGTCATTCTATCTCTCCCTGATCGTCAGGAACAGAAGTTCAAGAGCAAGCTCGAAGTTTACATTTGCACGCAGACGTACCTTGGCCTTCTCCAGTGCTTCCAGTATCTTTTCGAGATTTTCATATGAACGCTGGCTCGCCTGTTCCTTTATATAATTAATTTCCTGCTTGAAGACCAGATTGTCTATTTCCCTTGTAGCTTTGAACATCAGAACATCACGGAACCAGAACTGAAAAATATCCAGATAGTCGCCTATATGCTGTTTCTCATCGGAAAGTTCGCGGATCACATCAGTCAGCTCATAAGTCTGCATCGTACTTACATACTTCAGGATCCTGAGAGCATTCTCTGTCATCTTGCCAAACTCTTCGGATGTTGCTGCCTCCTGTGCCTTGCCGATGCTTCCCTGTGCAAAAGATGCATCGATCTCTGCCTGATAATCCGGCACATGAAGACGTTCCATAAGATATTTCTTAACCAGATTGTCATCTACTACCTTGAGATCCAGTCTGACACAACGGGACTGGATCGTCGGAAGAAGTGCATCTGCATTGCTGGTCAGCAGCATGATCACTGCATATTCCGGTGGCTCCTCAATTGTCTTGAGAAGAGCATTCTGCGCCTGTACTGTCATCATCTCCGCATCCGGAACGATATAGATCTTGTGCGGACTGCAGTATGGTTTAATTGCTACATCGTGAATCAGCTGATCACGAATCTCATCTATCGAAATAGTTCCCGGCTTCTCATGGTTTACCATGATGATATCCGGATGATTCTTACCCAGGGCTTTCTTACAGGAATCACACTTCTGACATGGCTCCGTTCCCCCAGCCTCGCACTGAAGAGTCATTGCATAAGTCGTCGCAAGAAGTTTCTTACCTGATCCAGGTCTTCCGGTAAAAATATAGGAATGAGATACCTTTCCTGTCGTCATGGCATTCTTCAAATGCCTGATAATCTCCTCGTGCCCGATAATATTGTTGAAACTAACCATTCAGAATCACCTCTCTTGTTTCTGTATACGAATCTTTGTTCGCCATGCCTACATTATAGCATACTTTGTTACCCATTCAAAACTATTTTTGTCTATGAAAGGGAATTTATATATTTTATAATATTTTCGACACACAATTCTAAATTCTCATTAGCAAATCTTAATTTAATTCCTGCCTCCCGGATGTTTTCCTCCGAAAAGTCCTCCTGATCTGCCAGAAAACGTCTGCACATCTCTTCGTATTTCGGTTTCTCCTGCTCCCGCTCCCGAAGAAGTGCCCTCTGTAATCGCTCTCCGTCCTCTACTTCAATATAAACCGGGATCACATGTTCTCCCCCGTAATATTGCTTAAGTTTCTGATAAGATTCCAGTGTGCCGATTCCAAGATAGTTTCCCTCTGAGAGATCTACCTGTCCATCATCTGCTGTAAAATATGTCCAGATGCCATGAACAGTATGGTAGGCTCTGGCTTCGATCAGCTTTCCTGATTTCTTAAATTCCTCAAGTCTGCTGTCATCTGTAAAATAATACTGAACTCCATCCTGCTCTCCCGCGCGGATCGGTCTGGTCGTATACGGCACTACCCTGTGTATCTGCGGCAGTCGCTCCAGAACCTTCTGATACAGCGTATCCTTTCCTGATGAACTTTTCCCCATCATGCAATATATCTTCCCCATGTCTGATCCTCATTCTCTTGTGTATCTTACTATATCTACGGTCATTTTACCAGTTTTTTTGCACTCGCAGATAATCGTCTTTTTCTAACCCCTCTATGGAAAATCCTACTTTTCGGTAATCTTGCAGCAACCTTACCGCCTCTTCTGTCACCTGTTCACCTGGCACGATCAACGGACTTCCCGGCGGATAAAGATAGGCATATTCCACTGATATTCTGCCCACACTCTCTTCCCATAATACCATCTCGGTCTCTTCCAATGGAATTTCCAGAGCCCTGGCACTGTTCATGACCTGCGGATTCTTAGGGAGTCTTCCCATAGCATCCTCCATAGCTTCCACCACATCATTCAGCGCCATCTGTTTGCCCGCGTTCATCTGCTCATTTTTCAATCCAATCTCGCTGTCTATCTCCAGAAATGCCTTTACTAATCTCTGAAAACCTTCATCCGTATCACTGATCGACGTCATTGCAATCACATAAGTCCCTGCCGCCATCTCCATCTGCAAATGGTATTTCACACGCAAAATGCGATACAGTTCCCTTCCGCTGAGCCCAACTCCCTTCGCCGATACGACAATCTTAGACCAGTCATAATGCTCTGTCTCCAAAAGCTTCAGGTACTTCATCTGCTTCAGCTGTACCCGGGCTTCCTGTAATCTCTTCACATACGGCACGAACATCTCGTCTCGTTTTTCTGCCAGCAGATGCACACAGTTATCAATCGACGCCATCAACACATACGAAGGGCTGCTGGACTGCAGCATATCCAGATAACGGAAGATCCGTCTGCGATCTGCAAGTTCACCCTGTACATGCAAAATAGCTGTCTGTGTAAGCGACGGCAGTGTCTTGTGAACGCTGTGAATTACCACATCAGCTCCTTTTGCCAGTGCATTTTCATCAAAATACGGATGAAATCCCAGATGTGCTCCATGTGCCTCATCCACGATCAGTGGAATACCATATGCATGCACCACTGCGGCAATTCCTTCCACATCAGAAATCACGCCATCATATGTCGGAGACACGATTACCACAGCGCGTATGTCCGAATGCTCCATAAGCGCAGTCTTCACTGCGCTTACAGAAATATAAGTATTCAGATGTAAATCCTCATCAAATTCCGGATACAGATAGACCGGATTCAATTCATTCAGATAGACTGCGTGATAGACTGATTTGTGGCATTGTCTGGCAAATAGTATCTTATCGCCCTTCTTCGTGCAGCCAAGTATCGCACTCAGGATTCCTACTGTACTTCCATTCACCAGAAAACGGCTTTCTTCCGCGCCGTACACTCTGGCTGTCAGCTCCTGCGCATCTTTCAGAATTCCACTTGCGTGATGAAGATCGTCAAACCCTTCAATCTCCGTGATATCGATTCCAAATGGAAGATTGTCGCCCCAGGATGCCTGTCTCTTATGCCCCGGCATATGGAATCCGTAATAATCCGATGCCTGGTAAGCACTCAATCTGTCATATAATCTCTCCATATTACCATCCTTATTCTTATGATGAACTTTTTATCTATTTTACCAGTTTACATACCTTATATCAAGATATGCAGTCTAATTTGTCTCGCATTTGACTCTCCACTTTCAAGAAGACCTTCTTCTCATTATCATGCCAGATATTCTTCCAAAATTTCCCGAATCAACACTTCCTTAGATACATTTTTATCCTGCCTTTCAGGTGCCGGCTTTGTCACAGGCTCCCTTGCAGGCTCTCTTGCAGAAACTTTCTCTGCTTCTCTTTTAGGGACTTTCTCTGCTTCTCTTTCAGGGATTTTCTCCGCTTCTCTTATGGTTTCCCTTATGGATTCTCTTGGCGGTTCCTTGACCGGTATATTTTCAGGCATCAGTTCCGGAACAGGCTCCTGTTTCATTTCCTGCTTCTCCTCTGGCATAATCTCCGGTACTGATTCTTCTTCGTATTTTGGCATACTCTTTTCCCGGCTCTTTTCGTATTTGCGCGCACAGAAATTATCCAGATAATCTACCATATATGTGCGTATTGCCTGCAGACGATAATTCTCATCTACTGACACCCGCAGTGCAAATAAAATAACACCTGCGGCCAGTCCAAATGCGCCATTACGCAGTACCTGATCATTCATTCCATGAAGCACGTATTCTCCAAGTGCTGCCAACACACCGATTGCCGCACAGATCCACGCCGTCCCCTTTTCTAATCTTCGCCAGCTGTGAAGTGACAATCCTGCAATCCGGTATTCATATATGTATTTCTCCACAAACACTTCCACATTCTGCACGCGATCACTTACCATACACGCATGCTCATATTTTGCCCGGATCAGGCGCATCAACGGATGCGTGCTTTTCCCCATATTTGCTGCCGCCCATACCAGTTTCTTAAGCGTCACCCCTGTAATAATTTTACTGATCAGCCCGATCGATGCCACAGCCCCCAGCAGCACAAACTGCAAATGCCTGTCCATTATCATTTCCAACATAATAAATGCCCTCCTTCTTTGTTTCGATTATACTCGAAACGCCGAACGAGGGCGGAAAAACCGTTCTTCATATTTCGCATAGAGTTCTGCGAGTTTTCTCATATTCTGTCAGGCTTGTCCATCTCTGTCAGATCTGGTCACCTCGCATTCAGCCATAACGCTACGCAAGCTTTGTCATTAATTTCTCCACAAGGCGTACACTGTGGGCAATTGCTTTCTTCTCAAAGGTCGGATAGTCCTCAGATGCACTGCCATCCGCCTTGTCCGAAATAGCACGAATAATGACATACGAAATGTCATTGAGGTATGCGGTATGAGCAATTGCAGCTCCCTCCATCTCCGTACACAGTCCGCCAAAATTACTGCGGATCTTCTCTTTCACTTCATCAGAAGCCACAAACTGATCTCCGCTTACCACTCTTCCGGTAAATGTATGAATATCCGGATTCGCTTCCTCATTCGCCTCTACTGCCAGACGGATCAGCTTCTCATCAGCCGGAAACGCCAGAATATCCATTCTCGGCACTTCTCCCAACGGATAACCAAAGGCAGTCGCATCCATATCATGATGAAGTGCATCGGTAGAGATCACCATATCTCCAATATCAATCTTTGCATCCAGCGAACCTGCGATTCCTGTGTTAATTAATGTATCTACATGAAATTCCGATGCCAGAATCTGTGCACACACTGCCGCATTGACCTTACCAATACCGCTGCGCACTACTGTCACCTCTTTACCTTCCAGCTTACCTGCCACAAATTGCATAGAAGCCCGGTCTGTTACCTTCTCCACTTCCATCTTCTCTTTTAATGCTGCTACTTCTTCATCCATAGCTCCGATAATACCGATCATATCTCATCCTCCTTTTCTACCTCCGATAGTATACCATGTTTTTCATGACGACTCTATAATTCTGTGCACATTTTTACTCTGGTATTTTCTATCTGCTTCTGTTATAATGCCGATAGTCTTTAATCAAGACTCAATATTAATTATGATAGGAGGATTTAAGATATGCAGTATAAAACACGCGGCACCTGTTCACAGCTGATCAATCTGGAGCTGGACGGTGATGTAATAAAATCAGTAGAATTCATCGGTGGATGTGACGGCAATCTGCAGGGCATCTCAAAACTGGTAACCGGCATGAAGGCCGAAGAT
>OLOC01001407.1_pt1 | contig 14133 bp, 15 predicted proteins | sample 1643111 | NCBI WGS metagenome assembly OLOC01 (sample SAMEA3136633, study PRJEB25190) | human gut metagenome
AGGTGGAAAAAATGGAGCGGGAGAAAAAGAACCTGACTCAGGTGCAGGAGTTCTGCGAGACCCTTCTTCAGGAAAAACTGACCTTGGAGGAGCTGGATGCCGAGGCGTGTCTGGAACGGATGGAACAGCTGGAAAAGGAGGGGACGAATTTTATGAATATTCAGAAGACAGACGTTCATAAGAAAAAGATCCGGGGCGCATTTTTGGGAGCCGGGATCATGCTGGTCCTGATGGCAGGTATGGTGGGGATGATCCTCTGGGGAAATTCCGTGGATCCGCTGCCCATCGGGTGGCTCCTGTTTCTGATTGCCATTCCGGTAGCTTTTGTAATCGCTATCCTGGTGGCTTTAAGAGCACGCTTAAATGAGATCAAAGGAGGAGAAGAAGATGAAGCTTCTAAGTATTGAATATATTCCAGGTGTGGATTTTGAGCCACTGGGAATCGTAAAAGGAACTGTTGTACAGACAAAAAATGTTGGCAGAGATTTTATGGCAGGTATGAAAACACTGGTTGGCGGTGAAATCGTAGGCTATACAGAAATGCTGAATGAGGCGAGACAGATTGCCACGAAGCGTATGGTAGATGAAGCCAAAGAAATGGATGCAGATGCGGTGATTGGTGTGAAGTATGGATCTTCACAGGTTATGTCAGGGGCAGCAGAAGTGATCGCTTATGGAACTGCAGTGAAATATAAATAAAAAGATTGTCAGACAGATATAAAAAAGAATACAGAACAGATCAGAAATCTCACATCACAATCAAAGGTGGTGTGAGATTTTTGCATATAGAAAAGTAATGTATATAATGTTTCGTAAGATATGGGTGATATCTTAGAAATATGATGAAAACATATGATAAACCATGTATAATAGGAATAATGGATGAATCAAAAGAAATAAAAACGGATGGGGAATTTAAATGGAAGGAAATTTAACAAAAGGTCCTATTTTGAGGACACTGACGAAGCTTGCGATTCCAATCATGGCATCGTCATTTCTTGGGACTTTATATAACATTACAGATATGGCATGGATTGGGCTGTTGGGCTCGAAGGCCGTTGCCGGAGTTGGTGTGGGAGGCATGTTTACCTGGTTTTCACAGGGACTGGCTGCCATGGCTCGAATGGGAGGACAGGTACAGGTTGCACAATGTATCGGTCGTGGTGAAAAAGAAAAAGCACATGGTTTTGCGCAGGCAGCGGTGCAGTTGGCTGCCTTTATGGGGATGGCATATGCGCTTCTGTCGCTTGTGTTTACGAAACAGATGGTAGGATTTTTCCAGCTTGCAGATGCAGAGGCACATGCAGCGGCCATGTCCTATACAAAGATTGCATGTGGGTTGATTGTATTTTCCTTTATGACGCTGACGCTTACAGGCCTTTATACAGCTCAGGGTGATTCAAAAACACCGTTTTTGGCGAATCTGATTGGACTTGTGACGAATATGATCCTGGATCCGGTCCTGATTCTCGGACCAGGACCATTTCCGAAGCTTGGGGTGACAGGTGCAGCGATTGCAACGGTGACAGCGCAGGCAATTGTTATGAGTATTATGGCCCTTGCAGTTATCATACGGAAAAAAGAAAATGTACTGAAAGGGATTCATCTTTTGGCTAAAATCCCACGCGAATATCTGGGAGGAATCTGCAGAATCGGAATTCCAACAGCTGTTCAGGGAATGGCGTACTGTGCGATTTCCATGGTTCTGACACGAATGGTATCGGGATATGGCGCAGAAGCAGTTGCAACACAGAGAGTCGGCGGTCAGATTGAGTCAATTTCCTGGAATACCGCGGATGGTTTTGCTGCAGCTTTGAATGCGTTTATCGCACAGAATTATGGAGCAGGGAAAATGGACCGTGTAAAAAAAGGTTACAGAGCCTCTTTATGGACAGTTGGTATCTGGGGAATATTGATCACGTTCGCATTTGTCTGTTTCCCGCGTCCAATCGCAGAGATCTTTTTCCATGAACCGAAAGCAATTACAACAGCAGTTGGTTACCTGATCATCATTGGTTTCAGTGAGGCATTCATGTGTGTGGAACTTACAACGGTCGGGGCATTGTCCGGACTTGGAAGAACAAAACTTTGCAGTATTATCAGTATTACATTTACCAGTGCGAGAATCCCGCTTGCAATCATCCTTGGGGGCCTTATGGGACTCAGTGGAATCTGGTGGGCTCTTTCTGCAACATCGATTGTCAAAGGAATCATATTCACCTGTACATTTTTCTGGATCACCAGGAAGAGAGGATAAAGCATATGAAAACAGCAAAAAAGATTTTTAAAATTATTGGAATCATTCTTGGAGTTATCATATTTGCACTGATTGGATATATCATTTATTTATTTGCAAGTTATCATCGGCTTGAGGACAATCTGCCACTTGAGGTGGAATCCCATGCAGCAGACGCGGAACTTACAACAGAAAAAGAATATTCCGCACTTACATATAATATCGGATTTGGCGCATATACACCGGATTTCAGCTTCTTTATGGACGGTGGCAAGTCTTCCTGGGCGAAGAGCAAAGACAGTGTTCTAAAAACGGTTCAGGGGGCAGGGGAGCTCGTTGCTTCTTATGATCCGGACTTTGCGCTTATTGAGGAAGTGGACTTGAATTCCACGAGAAGCTATCATGTAAACGAATACTCAATCTTGAAAGAATGTCTGGCAGATTATGACACGGTATTTGCACAGAACTATGATTCGGCATTTTTGTTCTATCCATTTACCCAGCCACATGGTAAGAGCAGATCAGGTCTGGCCCTGTTTTCCAGATATCCGGTGACGGATTCTTTGAGAAGAAGTTTTCCGGTATCTACCTCATTCAGTAAATTCTTTGATCTGGACCGCTGCTACAGTATTTCCAGAGTTCCGGTCGATAACGGCAAAGAACTTGTGATCTTTGAGCTACATATGTCTGCATATGGAAACAGCGATGCGATTCGTGAAGGACAGATACGTATGCTGTCTGAGGATATGCAGAAAGAATATGAAGCAGGAAATTATGTGCTTTGTGGTGGTGATTTCAACCATGATCTGAAAGCAGCAGAGGATGACTCTACAGATAAAGAGTCCTGGGCATACCCTTTCCCGAGAGAAGAACTTCCGGAACATTTTGCGTTCTGCATAGATCAACTGACCGCGCAGGAAAAAAATGACCTTTGGGACAGTGCTCGTAATGCAGATATGGAATACGTGCCGGGAGTGACTTACACCGTTACATTGGATGGATTTATTATATCTGATAATATAGAATGCGTTTCTTATGAGGACATCAATACAGGATATTCTTACTCCGACCACGATCCGGTATACTTGAAATTCAGACTGAAATAAAATAGCATTCTTATAAAAATAAGAAGGAGAGACATCAGATGAAATTTTTGTTTGCTTCTGATTCATTTAAGGGAACTTTGTCTTCTCCCAAAACAGCAGAATTACTTACACAGGCAGCCCGGGAGATATTCCCGGACTGTGTCTGCGACAGCATAGAAGTAGCAGATGGCGGAGAAGGAACAACAGAAGCAGTACTTTCAGCAGTCAAAGGAACAACAATTCCCTTGAAAGTGCACGGACCTTTATGGGAAGAATTGACATGCAGCTATGGTATGCTGGATGAAAAACGGGCAGTTATGGAAATGGCTGCGGCATCTGGCCTTCCGCTGGTTCCAGATGAGAAACGGGATCCGAGATATACAACTTCTTATGGAACGGGTGAGATGATACGGGATGCTCTGGAGAGAGGATTTCGTGATATTTCCATAGCGATTGGAGGTTCTGCTACCAACGATGGTGGAATTGGATGCATCCGTGCTCTGGGAGGTCGTTTTCTGGATGAAAATGGCGAAGAACTGAAAGGCTGTGGAGGAGATCTCATTAAAATAAAAAAGATTGATATATCCGGACTGAATCCGCTGATCAAAGAATGCAGATTTACAGTTATGTGTGATGTGACCAATCCGCTTTGTGGTAAAGACGGTGCAACTTATACATTTGGCCGGCAAAAGGGCGCAACACCTGAGATTTAGGATGAACTGGAAAAAGGTATGTGTAACTATCGTGATATCATCCAAAAGCAATTTGGCATGGATATGGATAACGTAAAAGGTGCCGGAGCTGCCGGTGGACTTGGAACAGCTTTGATGGTATTTTTGAATGGCACATTGAAATCAGGAATTGAAACAGTCCTTGATCTGCTTGACTTTGACAGACGCCTGGAAGGGGTAGATGTAGTAGTTACCGGAGAGGGAGCTACAGACTGGCAGTCCGTATTTGGAAAAGTCATGCAGGGCATCGGTATACACTGCAAGGCACATGGTATACCGGCGGTGGCAATTGTCGGAAGTATGGGCAAGGGGGCAGAAGATATTTTTGAATATGGAATAGAGTCGATGATTACGACTATTAATGGTGTTATGACACTTCCGGAAGCATTGGATCATGCGGAAGAATTGTATCTTGGAGCGGCCAGACGGCTGTTTCGTATGCTGCGTGCAGGAAGCAGACTTTTATAAGAGCGCAGAGTAATTAATATAGGTTTCCTTGAGGTTGTCAGGCGGTTATGGTATACTGAGTCTAGCAAAATTTTAATGGGGTTTTTATCAAAAAGAGGAGGTTTTTACAATGAGAGAAGTAAAAGCGATCAAGATCAACGTAGCAGATTTTGCTCCATATGGAACATTCTGCAACATGACAGAGCCGGAAGGCTATCCATTACAGGGAGAAATCCATAAGTTCTATCCGGATCGTATTTCCGGAACTAGTATGGGAAGCATTGCATTTTCTCCAATTGCAGTTCGCAAAGATGAGAGGATTATCAAAGCAGCGGAATATCATACAACGACATGGGAAGGAATTGTAGCACTGGATGATGATATGATCATTCATGTAGCACCGGCATCCGGCGGTGTACCAGTTCCGGAACTTGCCAAAGCATTTATCGTACCGAAGGGATGCATGGTCAAGATTAATGCAGCAATCTGGCATCTCTGTCCACTTCCGTTGAATAATGAGGAGCTTCATGCAATGATTATTCTTCCGGAATGCACCTATGCGAATGACTGTACCGTCGTTGATTTCGAAGAAAAAGACTGGTTCAAGATTACCGTATAAGTATAAAAATATATACTAAAAACTCCTCCAGACGAGCTGTTTCCCTAAAGAAAGCAACCGGTATGGAGGAGTTTTATTTAGTGTCAGAGCATTTTGGGGACATTCAATACTAGAAGATCAGATCTGCAAATCCGGTAGATACCAGGAACAGGATCAGCATAACGATCGGTACCACATATCGAATCATAAAGCGATAAAGACCGGCACGTTTGAAGTGTTCGCCATTGCGTTCTACTTCGCCTATGATCCAGTCCGGACCAATTACCCATCCGATCAGAATACTGGTCAGAAGAGAGATAAACGGCATCAGGAAACTGTTACTGATATAGTCCATGACATCCAGAAGCTGCCCGACAGACCCATTTGGAAGTTTCAGTTCAAAGTACAGCTTGTTATATCCAAGGCAGATTACTACAGCTGTGATCAGAGAATAGATACCGACAGCCCCACACATTTTTTTACGTGGTTTGTGATAAAGTTCCATGCAGTTGGCAACCAGAGTTTCCATAACGGAGACGCAGGAGGTAAGTGCAGCAAATCCCATCATCAGAAAGAAAGCAATTGCTACAGGTTGTCCCAGAACACCCATTGCATCAAATACTTTGGGTAATGAAATGAAGATAAGGCTTGGTCCGGAAGCCATGCCATCTGTGCCAAGAAATACAAATACAGCCGGGATGATCATCATTCCTGCAAGGAAAGCAACGCCGGTATCAAAAATTTCAATCTGGTTTGTTGCTTTGTTCAGATTGACTTCATTTTTTACATAAGAACCGTAGGTGATCATGATTCCCATGGAAACGCTTAAGGAAAAGAAAAGCTGGCTCATCGCATCCAGAAGGATTTCCAGGAAACGTTTTACAGTCAGTCCACTGAAATCAGGTTTTACATAAAAAGCAAGTCCCTGCAGCCCTGTGCGGAAAGTTCCATCTGCATCGGTATGTGTCAGTGTCAGTGAAAAGATCGCAATGATCAGGATCAAAAGGATCAGCCCAGGCATGATGATCTTGGAAAATTTTTCGATTCCTTTTTCTACACCGCGATATACGATCCATGCGGTCAGTGCAAGAAAGACCAGCATAAATACGATCGGTGCAATATCTGATGTGATGAAAGCTGTAAAATATCCATCAGTCGCAGCATCTTTTCCATCAGATATAATATAGCTAACAAAGTATTTCGTGATCCAGCCACCAATGACAGAGTAATAGGTCATGATCAGTGTTGGAACTAGAAATGTCAGTTTACCAAGAAATTTCCATTTCGGATTGAGCGCTTCAAAAGCCCTGAGCGCATTTTTCTTGGTTTTTCGACCGATTGCAACATCTGTTGTCAGTAATACAAATCCGAAGGTCAGTACCAGTACCAGATAGACCAGCAGGAATAATCCACCGCCGTCTTTGGCACAGAGATATGGGAACCTCCAGATATTTCCAACACCTACGGCACTTCCGGCAGCAGCCAGAACGAAGCCGATCGATCCGGAAAAACTACTTCCTTTTTCCTTCATTTTCAATTTCCTCTCTACATAAAGTTTAATTAAGGGCCAGAAAATATCTGACCCGATGTCTTTATTTTAACGCAAATAAGTATGTGTGTAAATGGTAGAAGTAGAGAGTTTTTTATATCAAAAATATGGAAAGAAATTCTCCGGCACATTCAGTGGAATCGTAAACAATAATTGTGAATACAGACAATATATGGCATAATAAATATAATGTTAATTGTAGATCTTTGGAAGAAAAGCAGGTGATCAAGTGGTTAACAAAGAGTTTTTGGTGAAGCAAGAATGTAGAATTCAAAAGGGAGATTCCGACTAAACGTGAAAAGTTTTTGAAAGATATCATAAAAAAGTTAAAGGATACCACAATATGAATGACAAGATAAAAGTCCTTTTTCTGGACATTGACAATACGCTTCTGGACTTTGATGCGGCCGCAGCCTGGGCAATGGAGCAGTGCTTTCAGAAAGCGGGACTGGAATATAAATCAGAAATGTTTGCTGCTTTTACAGAGGAAAATAATAAGATCTGGCAGCGTATCGAGCGCAAAGAACTGACGATGGACGATCTGTTTTATGTGCGCTGGCAGGCAATTCTTGGGCATCTTGGACTGGAGGCAGACGGTGTTGAAATGGAAAAAGAATTCCGTATACTTCTCAACTTAAGCGCTGTACCGGTTGATGGGGCAGAAGAAATTCTTACATATTTAAAAGAGAAAGATTACTGTCTGTGTGCGGCAAGTAACGGACCATATGGTCAGCAGATTAATCGCCTGAAGAAGGTAGATATGTTGAAATATTTTGCGCACTGTTTTGTTTCCGAAAAAGTAGGAGCAGACAAGCCGGGCAAAGCGTTTTTTGATGGCTGCATGAAAGAACTTCCGGGAGTATGTCCGGAGGAATGTATGATGATTGGAGATTCCCTGACCGCAGATATTACCGGTGGCAGGGCGTATGGAATGTCCACCTGCTGGTATGTGCCTTCTGTGGAAAAATACAGAGAAGAAAAAGAAAAAAGTGGAAAACCAGCGGACTACATCATTCATGATTTACTGGAATTAAAGAAGATTCTGTAGTAGTTCAAATTGACATGAGAGCACTGGGAGACTTATAATTTATCAGTCAGAAAAGTTATCTGAGAATGAAAGAATTACATATAGAAGGTGAAAAAATGTCAACGTCTATGACAAAAGGCAGTCCGCTGAAACTGATGCTCCAGTTTGCTCTGCCATTGCTGATGGGGAATCTCCTACAGCAGACATATAATATCATTGATGCAGCAATCGTAGGTCAGATCCTTGGTGCAGATGCACTGGCGAGTGTTGGATCCAGCAGTAGTGTACAGTTTCTGGTATTAGGTTTCTGTATTGGATGCTGTGCCGGATTCGGAGTTCCTGTTGCAAAATATTTTGGTGCGGGGATCATCGTACTATGCGAAATTACATATTTAATGGCGCGGTACTTACAGCAATTATTGCGGCAATCCTTATGATTGCCTGTTCGTTATCCTGTGGACAGATCCTGCATCTGCTTTCTGTTCCGGATGATATTTTTGGAAATGCGTATGTATATCTGATCGTCATTTTTATCGGAATACCATTTACACTGCTGTACAATTATCTGTCTAGCATTCTGCGTTCTGTAGGCGATAGCCGGACACCTTTCCTGTTCCTGGGGTTTTCAGCAGTCCTGAATATTTTCCTGGATCTGTTCTGTATTATTGTTTTGAAATGGGGCTGTATGGGAGCTGCGATCGCAACGATCACAGCACAGGCGATCAGTGGAATTCTCTGTTTCTTTTATATAAGAGGGAAGATGCAGCTTCTTCGCCTGGAGAAAGAAAACATGATCGTGCAAAAGGATGCGGTAAAGGAACTTCTGGGCATGGGACTTCCGATGGGATTTCAGTTCTCGATCACAGCAATCGGGAGTATGGTCATGCAGGCGGCGAACAATGGACTTGGAAGTATTTATGTTTCTGCTTTTACAGCGGCTATGCGTATTAAGCAGTTCCTTCTGTGTCCATTTGATGCGATTGGAACAGCAGCATCTGTATTCTGCAGTCAGAACCTTGGCGCGCGTCAGGCAGACAGGATTAAAAAGGGTGCACTTGAGGCAACGATCGCAGGATGCATTTATGGTTTTAGTGCCGGTCTGATACTGATTTTTTTCGGAAGACCACTTTCAATGATTTTCCTGAGTAAAAATGCGACCGCAGTTCTGGATGCATCTGCAAAATATCTGCGCTGTCTGGGATTCTTCTTCGGAATTCTTGGAATCCTCAATGTGTGCAGAATGGTGACGCAGGGGCTGGGATATTCCGGAAGAGCTATTTTCTCAGGTGTTATGGAAATGATCGGACGAGTAATTGTAAGTGTTGGATTTGTAGGAACTATGGGTTATACAGCAATCTGTTTTGCAGATCAGGCTGCATGGATAGCGGCCAGTTGTTATATTGGACCGACCTGCATCTGGTGTATCCGCCGTTCCATTAAATTACTGGAAGGAAAACAGGCATAAAATCCTGAAAAATAAATAAGAGGTAGACATGATCATGAAAGATTACAAAACAGATGAGGGCCTTCAGGGCAATGAAAAAATAGAAGAGGCAATTGCAGGACTGCAATATGAGGCAACACAGGAAATGCTGGCACATACTCTGACTGTCATTCGCAGACGTATGAAAGAAGACGGCCAGTTTATCATTGCTGTAGAACCGCCAAAAGGTGATGGTCAGATCCGATTGGAGGCAATCAGGACGGAAGATGGAAAAAACTGGTGGTCAGCATTCACCAGCTTTGAGGAAGAACTCAAAGGTGGCGGAAGCGTCAAATCAACGTTTTTGACGGATATCGACAAATTATTTGAACTGACTCTTCAGACAGATGAGATTGAAGGTGTGATTCTCAATCCATGGAACCGTACCATTATGTTGGACAAATATCTGATTGAGATTATTTTGGGAAAAACTGCATAAATTTTTCTATATGACAGATACTATCATCGTATTGCAAAATGAAAGAGAGGAAGCAGGTACGATGATATTAAAAGAAAAAGAACGCACAACGATTGAAGACTTACAGACACAGGAAAAAAGCTGCATTGAGAAATATGGCAGATATGCACAGCAGGCAAAAGATCCTGAGCTGAAAAATCTTTTTCAGACTTTACAGCAAAAAGAACGTGAACATTATGATTCTCTTGACTGTGTGCTGAGAGGAGAAGTTCCGCAGTGCAACTGTAATGACAGTGATGGACGAGATTATCAGCCAAAGGCAACTTACACAGCAATGAGTTCACCGGAGGATAAACAGCAGGATTCATTTCTTGCAACAGATTGTATTGCGACAGAAAAGCTGGTGTCAGGAGAATATAACTCAGAAGTATTTGCTTTTGGCGACAGCGGTGTGCGCAAGCTGCTTGCAGATATTCAGGTAGAAGAGCAGAATCACGCAGAAATGTTATATAAATACAAAATAGCCAATAATATGGCATAAAAAAGAGAGACTATGGCTCAAAACAATGAGTCACAGTCTCTTTTTGTGTATGGATATTAAAAAGATCAGCCCTCTGCATAATATTCTTTAAGGAAAGGAATGGAGAAAGTTTCCATTGCATCCTTAAGGTCTTCTATATTTCTAGGTCCATAAAGCGGCAGACAGGTGAAATCACGGCAGGTCAGATAGCCGAGAATCGCCTGCGTAAGAGAAATCTGGTATTCTTCCATTAGCCCGTGAAGGCCCTCTGCAATCTTGAGGTTTTCAGGAGTGTAGTATTCAGAATTTCTGACAGCATCAGCACCGCCGGCATATAATTTGTGGAAAAATCCACTGGCTACAGACATATATGGCATGGCCAGATTCTGTGGATTTTCTATATGATATTGCTGCATTTCTTGATCCATGATCTTCAATGTATCGTCTTCAAGAGGTTTCATGGAAGCAGAAGCAATATTAAACAGAGCTTCATTTGCGACAAAACCACGGTATCCTTTGGATGCTGCATAAGCATCGGCTTCTTTCATACGTGCAGTACTCCAGTTGGAGCATGCATAATAGCGAATCTTACCTTCTTTTCGAAATTCTTCCATAATTTCAATTAGTTCACTGGCAGGAATCGCCTCATTATCTCTGTGATAAAAATAAACATCAATATAATCAGTACCAAGCGCGCGGAGAGAAAGTTCCAGATCGTGACGCATATTTTCTGCTGAAATCCGAGAAGCATGCATGTCCGGAACGGCAGGTGTCATATCCGGATGTCCGCCTTTGGAGACAAGAATAATGTCATGACGTTTCCCGCTTTCGCGAAGCCACTGTCCAAGTACACGTTCACTGCGGCCGATTTCAGAAGGAATCCAGTCGGCATATACGCGGGCAGTGTCATAAACGGTTCCGCCCATATCCAGAAAAGCATCAAAAATTCTGAAAGCATCCTCTCCATCCCATTTGATACCGGCATTTACGCAGCCCATTCCCATTGGAGAAAGCTCAAGGTCTGTGTTTTTAATCGTTATTTTTTTCATACTATATCCCTTTCCTGTTATGTGATACGAAAAAGAATCTGTTACGGTGCACATAGCAATCTTAATATAAGTTTATTATAACTATCTTTTAGATACAGGTCAAAGTTTTTTGAAAAATCATTTTTACAAAGATTTTACACGCATGTGATTATGCATTTTACTTTTCTCCCATATAATTGCAATTGTCAATGAGAAATACAAAAATTAAATAAAGCAAAATAAAGAGGAGATTTATCATTATGAAGAAAAAAGTTTTAGCAATCGTTACAGCAGCACTTATTGGAACAACCGCATTCGCAGCAACTGCAAGCGCAGCAAGCGGAACCATTGATGTTATATCCCGTGAAGACGGATCAGGAACAAGAGGAGCATTCATTGAACTGTTTGGAATCGAAGAGAAACAGGGAGATGAAAAAGTAGATATGACAACAGAAGATGCAAGCATCACAAACAGCACATCTGTTATGATGACAACAGTAGCTGGTGATGAGAATGCAATCGGATACATCTCACTTGGTTCTCTGAATGATACAGTAAAAGCAGTTAAGATCGATGGTGCTGAGGCATCAGCAGAAAATGTAGCAAACGATACATACAAAGTATCCCGTCCATTCAACATCATTACAACTGACAAACTCAGCGATGCAGCACAGGATTTTGAAAACTACATCATGAGTGCAGATGGACAGCAGATCGTTGAAGACAATGGATACATTAAAGTAGCAGATGATGCAAAAGCTTACGAGCAGAGCGATGCAGAAGGTAAAGTTGTAGTAGCTGGTTCTTCTTCTGTAACACCGGTTATGGAAAAACTGAAAGAAGCATATGAGAAAGCAAATGGCGGTAAGATCACTGTAGAAGTACAGCAGAGCGATTCCACAACAGGTATCACATCCGCAGCAGAAGGTATCTGTGATATTGGTATGGCATCCCGTGAACTGAAAGACGAAGAAACAAAAGAAAATCTTACAGCTACTGAGATTGCAAGAGATGGTATTGCAGTAGTAGTAAACAATGACAATGACATTGATGAACTGACAAGTGACCAGGTAAAAGCAATCTTCACAGGTGAAACAACAGATTGGGAAGACCTTGCGAAATAAGTAAGACCGATAGATATAGACTTAAGCAGGAAGCCCGGATTTCCGGGCTTCGTGTATGTCTGGTATTGTATATCAAAAGAAACACCAGTGGTGTTATCTGATGATGAGTATAAGAGAGGAAGAGTCCTGTATGAATAGATTTAAAGAACAGGCCATGAAAATTGTTTTTATGGTGGCTGCCTGTGCTTCAGTCTTGGCAGTATTTCTGATATGTTTGTTCCTTTTTGCCAATGGAATCCCGGCAATTGCCAAAATTGGACCGCTGAAATTTCTTCTTGGAACGGTATGGAAACCGTCTAATGACAAATTTGGAATTTTTCCAATGATCATTGCCAGTATTTATGTAACAGGTGGAGCGATTCTGGTTGGAGTTCCGATCGCCTTATTTACTTCAGTATTTATGGCTCGCTATTGTCCGAAAAAAATCTATCGTCCACTGAAATCCGGAATTGAGCTGATGGCAGGTGTCCCTTCTATCGTATATGGATTTTTCGGACTGGTACTTATGGTTCCACTGATCAGAAACACATTTGGTGGAACCGGAACCAGCTGGCTGGCGGCATCCCTCCTTCTGGGGATCATGATCCTGCCGACGATCATCGGACCTACAGAATCTGCACTTCGCAGTGTATCGGAAAGTTATTATGAAGGTTCGCTTGCACTGGGAGCAACAAAAGAAAGAAGTATTTTTGTGGTTATGCTTCCGGCAGCAAAATCCGGAATTCTGGCAGCAGTCGTTCTTGGTATTGGACGTGCGATCGGTGAAACCATGGCGGTGATCATGGTAGCCGGGAACCAGGCAAGAATGCCAGCCGGACTGCTCAAAGGTCTTCGTACCATGACTGCGAATATCGTAACTGAGATGGGATATGCAACAGGTCTTCACAGAGAAGCACTGATTGCAACAGGAGTTGTACTTTTCGTATTCATCCTGATCATCAACCTGAGTCTTTCTTTACTGAACAGGAGGTCAGAGAATGCAAACTAACGCAGCAGTAGCAGAACCGATGGTGGAAAAAATGAAAAAAAGAAATGAAACATCAGCAGCAGATCGAATTCGGTCTTATCTGCGTCATCCAGGATCAGGTGTACTTGCACTTCTTACGATTGGTGCAGCAGTTGTTACGTTTGCAGTCCTGATTTTCCTGGTGGCTTATATTCTGGTGAAAGGTATTCCATATCTGACACCAAGCTTATTCAGCCTGGAATATACATCAGAGAATGTTTCTCTGATGCCATCACTGATCAACACTTTTATTATGACAGCTTTGTCGCTGGTAATTGCAGCACCACTTGGGATCTTTGCTGCGATCTACCTTGTAGAATATGCAAAAAAAGGAAATAAACTGGTACAGGTGATTCGTATTACAGCAGAAACACTTTCTGGTATTCCTTCAATCGTATATGGCCTGTTTGGTATGCTGTTCTTTGTAACAGCACTTCATTGGGGAATGTCTCTTCTGGCAGGTGCATGTACACTTGTTATCATGGTTCTTCCTTTGATCATGAGAACCGCTGAAGAAGCATTAAAGGCAGTTCCGGATTCTTACAGAGAAGCAAGTTTCGGACTTGGAGCCGGTAAGCTGCGTACAATCTTTACTATCGTACTTCCATCAGCAGTTCCTGGAATCCTGGCAGGAATCATCCTTGCAATCGGACGTATCATTGGAGAAACGGCAGCACTTCTCTATACATCAGGAACAGTTGCTCAGGTCCCGAATCTGATGGGATCCGGCCGTACACTGGCTCTTCATATGTATGTACTTTCCAGTGAAGGTCTTCATATGAATCAGGCATCTGCTACCGCAGTTGTAATTCTTTTATTTGTATTAATTATCAACGGTTTGTCCGGTATGGTGGCAAAACGTATCGCGAAAGGATAACAGA
>OLOC01001412.1_pt1 | contig 14079 bp, 10 predicted proteins | sample 1643111 | NCBI WGS metagenome assembly OLOC01 (sample SAMEA3136633, study PRJEB25190) | human gut metagenome
CTTTCTTCCTCTAATTGTATCAGTGTGAATGTTTCTGGTTCTGTTACCCGTATTGCATTACCGCTTCCCATTAGAATACTCCTTCAATAATAAATCTGTAGATTGATCGTGTTAAAAGAAAGTAAAACAGAAGAGAATCGCAGAACAGGGAATAGTTCTGTGTCATCTCTTATCCTCTAATCTATGCAGGATAAAATAGGAATATGACAATATATTCTGGTGCATTATTCTATTATATACAAAATAACTAATTTGTACAGAGAAAAACAAAAAAACTTATATAAAATACCATATAAAAATAAATTGTAAAATAAGTGACCATAAAATATAATAAATATATACAAAAATGCCCCGGGTAGAGTTGTGTAAATTACATAAAAAGAATAAATAAAAAGGGATTTAGTGGATTTTTTAGGTGGTTAAAATATATTGACAAATGATTAACAATCTAATACAATAGCCTCATCAGCAAGATTGATAAATAATTAACGTTAATCCATTAACACACACAACCATCAAACACACTACTAAAACCAGAAAGAATCAAATCACAAGAGGAAAACAGGAGGATTCAGAAATGGCAAAGAAAGAAACCCACATCCCGGCAATTATCGACACTCCAGAGGCACTTGAAGCCAAGATCGCTGCGATGAAAGAAGCTCAGAAAATTTTTGCTACCTATACTCAGGAGCAGGTAGACAAGATCTTCAAAGCAGCCGCAACAGCAGCAGACAAAGCCCGTATCCCGCTTGCAAAAGCAGCCGTTGAAGAAACAGGAATGGGTATCGTAGAAGATAAAGTCATCAAGAACCATTACGCAGCAGAGTACATCTACAATGCATACAAAAACACCAAGACCTGTGGTGTACTGGAAGAAGATCCGGTTTATGGAATCAAGAAAATTGCAGAACCGATCGGTCTGATCGCAGCAGTTATCCCGACAACAAACCCGACTTCCACAGCAATCTTCAAAACCCTGATCGCTCTGAAGACAAGAAACGCAATCATCATCAGCCCACATCCACGTGCAAAAGGAAGCACTATTGAAGCTGCCAAAGTTGTTCTTGAAGCAGCAGTAAAAGCAGGTGCTCCGGAAGGCATCATCGGATGGATCGATGTACCGAGCCTTGAACTTACAAATCTTGTAATGAAAGAAGCTGACATCATTCTTGCAACAGGTGGTCCTGGAATGGTTAAAGCGGCATATTCTTCCGGAAAACCGGCACTTGGAGTTGGCGCCGGAAACACACCGGTTATCATTGATGACACTGCAGATGTTCGTCTGGCAGTAAACTCTATCATTCACTCCAAAACATTTGATAATGGTATGATCTGTGCATCCGAACAGTCCGTAACAGTTCTCGAAGGTGTATATAAAGCAGTTAAAGAAGAATTTCAGTACAGAGGATGCTACTTCCTGAAGAAAGATGAGATTGAAAAAGTAAGAAAAACAATCCTGATCAATGGTGCACTGAATGCCAAGATCGTTGGACAGAAAGCTGCTACGATTGCAGAGATGGCAGGCGTTACAGTTCCGGCAGAAACCAAGATCCTGATCGGTGAAGTAGAATCTGTAGATATCAGTGAAGAGTTTGCACACGAGAAACTTTCTCCGGTACTTGCCATGTACAAGGCAAAAACATTCGACGAAGCGATCGCAAAAGCAGAACAGCTTGTAGCTGACGGTGGATATGGACATACTTCTTCTCTGTATATCAATGTGAATGAGAAAGAAAAAATGGCAAAACATGCAGCAGCAATGAAGACCTGCCGAATCCTGATCAATACTCCATCTTCTCAGGGTGGTATCGGAGATCTCTACAACTTCAAACTCGTACCATCTCTGACACTTGGCTGTGGTTCCTGGGGTGGAAACTCTGTATCTGAAAACGTTGGTGTTAAACACCTGATCAATATCAAGACTGTTGCTGAGAGGAGAGAGAACATGCTCTGGATGAGAACCCCGGAAAAAGTTTACTTCAAAAAAGGCTGCCTGCCGGTTGCTCTTGATGAGCTGAAAAACGTGATGGGCAAAAAACGCTGCTTCATCGTAACTGACTCCTTCCTTTACAAGAATGGATACACCAAGAAGATCGAAGACAAACTTGACGAAATGGGAATCGTTCATACATGCTTCTCTGATGTAGAACCAGACCCGTCCCTCGCTTCTGCAAGAGCAGGTGCTGCAGCAATGCGTGCATTCGAACCAGACTGCATCATCGCAATGGGTGGTGGATCCGCAATGGATGCTGGTAAGATCATGTGGGTTCTCTATGAAAACCCGGATGCAGACTTCGATGATATGGCAATGGACTTCATGGATATCCGTAAGAGAATCTATACATTCCCGAAAATGGGTAAAAAAGCTTACTTCATCGCCGTACCTACATCTTCCGGTACAGGTTCTGAGGTAACACCTTTCGCCATCATCACAGACAAAGAAACAGGAATCAAATGGCCTCTGGCTGACTACGAACTGTTACCGGATATGGCGATCGTAGATACAGACAACATGATGAGTGCACCAAAAGGACTGACAAGTGCTTCTGGTATCGATGTTATGACACATGCGATCGAAGCATATGTTTCTATGATGGCTTCTGACTACACAGACGGACTTGCTCTCCGTGCGATCAAACTTGTATTTGATTATCTGCCAAGAGCATACAGAGATGGAAATGATGTAGAAGCAAGAGATCATATGGCAAATGCATCTTGCATGGCTGGTATGGCATTTGCAAATGCATTCCTTGGAGTAAACCACTCCCTGGCTCACAAATTGGGTGCTTTCCATCACATCCCGCACGGTATCGCAAATGCTCTGGTCCTGATAGATGTTATGCGTTACAATGCTGATGAAGTTCCGACCAAGATGGGTACTTTCCCGCAGTATCAGTATCCAAAGACACTGGCACGTTATGCAGAGATCGGACGTTTTGTAGGACTGACAGGAAAAGATGACAAAGAAGTATTTGAGAAACTTCTGGATAAACTGGAAGAACTCAAGAAGATTATTGAGATCAAACCTACGATCAAAGATTATGGTGTAGATGAGAAATACTTCCTTGAGACTCTGGATGAGATGAGTGAACAGGCATTTAATGACCAGTGTACCGGTGCAAACCCGAGATATCCACTTATTGCAGAACTGAAAGAAATCTACCTGAAAGCATACTATGGTAAATAATAAATTTTAGATTGGTGTGTTTTCTTCCATAAAAATATTATAAGCAGTGATTGCCCCGGAATTACAGGAATGTAATACCGGGGCAATTGCTTTATTGGTCATACTATTGTAAGAGAAATTTAGATAAAATTCAGAATCTGTGTATTGCAAGCCGGGGGATATGGATGTTACAATAAGCACTAATGACAATGTTAACATAAACAGAGAGCTTGTATAGGAGATATATAAGGAAAAGAAGCTGATGCTTCAGGGGGCATGATTATTGAAACAAAATGAAAACACAAAATATGTAAAACTTGGTATTACAGGAGCGGCAGTTCTGGCATTTGGATTTGCCATCATGTATATTCTGAATCAGAGCAAGAATATTGCAGCAGGTATTCAGTTGGTATTTAATATTCTGAAACCTTTCCTGTATGGTGCGTTGATTGCCTATCTGCTGGCACCGATCTGTAACCGGATGGATGAGCGTTTCCTGAAATGGTTTCCCAAGGCAACAGAAAAGCAGAAGAAAGGTTTGAAATTTCTATCTATTGCAATTGCAGTTATTTGTGCAGTCACGATTGTAGTTCTGCTGATTCTGCTGATTCTTCCGCAGGTATGGGACAGCACAGTGAAGATCATTAAGATACTTCCGGCCAGACTTGCCTATTGTAACCGCATGATTGATCAGCTGCTCAGGGATCAGCCGGAATTACAGACATATTTTAATCATTTTTCATCACAGGTGGAGAATGGTCTGAATGATGTTCTGAAAGCAAATTCCAGTATGATGACAACGATTCAGGGAATTGTCAATAATATTACAGTACAGTTGATCGAGGTTTTAAGCGTATTCAAAAATATGTTTCTTGGATTTTTGATCGCAGTATATCTTCTTGCAAGCCGTAAACTGTTTGGAGCACAGGCAAAGCTTCTTCTGTATGGTATCTTTCCGAATAAATGGGCGAAGATCATTGAAGAAGAAGTTCATTATACAGACAAAATGTTTAACGGTTTCTTTGTTGGTAAGATCATCGATTCTGCAATTATCGGTCTGATCTGCTTTGCGGGAACCACTTTATTGGGATTCGAATCCGCTGCATTTATCAGTGTTGTGATTGGTGTGACGAATATCATTCCGTTTTTCGGACCATTTATCGGAGCAATTCCATGTGCATTATTACTGCTTCTGGGAAGTAATCCGTGGGATGCTTTATACTTCCTGATCTTTATCGTGATACTTCAGCAGGTGGACGGAAATATCATCGGACCGAAGATCCTTGGTAATACAACCGGAGTTTCCAGTTTCTGGGTATTATTTTCCATTCTGTTATTTGGAGGTCTGTGGGGACTGGTTGGTATGGTGATCGCAGTACCATTGTTTGGGGTTATCTATGATATTATCCGTAAACTGACAGCAAGAGGACTGAAAAGAAACCGACATGAAGAGATGATGCAGGAATATAATGAAAAATTTCATGAAGAGTCTGAAGAAACAGAGACAACTCAAAAGGATACGTTCAGCAAAAAAATTAATGCAAAAATCAATGAGTACATTGATAAGAATGTAAATAACAAATAGCATATTGAGTATAAAAATAAGTCCCATGAGTTTTGACTCATGGGACTTATTTTGTGTAAAACACCTTAAGGTGTTTATATTAATGTTTTTATCACTGCTTACGAAATGCTGCACGTTTTCTTTCTCTAGGATCCAGAATTCTCTTACGGATACGAAGGCTTTCTGGTGTTACTTCCAGAAGTTCGTCCTGATCGATGAATTCGATTGCCTGCTCGAGGCTGAGAACTTTTGGCGGTGTCAGTTTCAGAGCTTCATCCGCGGAAGAAGAACGTGTATTGGTCAGATGTTTTGTCTTGCAGACATTCAGCTCGATGTCTTCGGCTTTACCATTCTGTCCGATGACCATACCACTGTATACTTTTTCGCCAGGACCAACGAAGAGTGTTCCACGATCCTGCGCTGAGAACAGACCATATGCAACTGCTTCACCGGATTCAAAGGCAATCAGGGATCCCTGTTTACGATACTGGAAATCTCCTTTATATGGTGCATATCCGTCGAAAGTAGTATTCAGGATACCGGTACCCTTGGTGGAAGTCAGAAATTCACCACGGAATCCGATCAGTCCACGGGATGGAATGTGGAATTCCAGACGAACAGATCCGTCACTTGCTGTGCTCATTCCCTGAAGTTCACCTTTACGCTCGCTCAGTTTCTGGATAACAGTACCGGAGAATTCTTCCGGAACATCTACATAAGCGATTTCCATTGGCTCAAGTTTCTTACCACGTTCGTCCGTGTGATACAGAACTTCCGGTTTACTTACTGCGAATTCATAACCTTCACGGCGCATGTTCTCAATCAGTACGGACAGATGAAGTTCACCACGTCCGGAAACTTTGAAGCACTCTGTAGAGTCAGTATCTTCTACACGAAGGCTGACATCGGTGTTCAGCTCACGGTACAGACGGTCACGAAGATGACGGGAAGTGATGTATTTACCTTCCTGTCCGGCGAGCGGGCTGTCATTTACCATGAAGTTCATGGAAAGAGTTGGCTCGGAAATCTTCTGGAAAGGAATTGCTTCCGGGTTGTCACCGCCGCAGAGGGTATCACCGATATGGATATCTTCGATACCGGAGATCGCTACGATAGATCCGATAGATGCTTCTTTTACTTCGACCTTGTTAAGACCATCAAATTCATAAAGCTTGCTGATCTTAACTTTTTTACGTTTGTCAAGGTCGTGGTGGTTCAGAAGTGTCAGCTCCTGGTTTACTGCAATTTTTCCATTTTCAACTTTGCCGACACCGATACGTCCAACATATTCGTTGTAATCGATGGTACTGATCAGTACCTGTGTGTCTGCGTCCGGATCACCTTCCGGTGCCGGGATATATTTCAGGATGGTTTCAAACAGCGGAGCCATGTTTTCCGGTGTGTCTGCAAGGTCAAGAACTGCATGTCCTGCTTTTGCGGATGCATACAGGAACGGGCAGTCAAGCTGCTCATCGGATGCTTCAAGGTCCATGAGAAGTTCCAGAACTTCATCAATAACTTCTTCCGGACGGGCTTCCGGACGGTCGATCTTGTTGATGCAGACGATGACATGAAGGTCCAGCTCCAGAGCTTTACGGAGAACGAATTTAGTCTGTGGCATAGCACCTTCAAAGGCATCTACCAGAAGAATAACGCCGTCTACCATCTTAAGAACACGTTCTACTTCACCACCGAAGTCTGCATGGCCAGGGGTATCAATGATATTGATCTTTACTCCCTTGTAATGTACAGCAGTGTTTTTGGATAAAATAGTAATTCCACGCTCACGTTCAATGTCGTTGGAGTCCATGACACGTTCCTGAACTTCCTGGTTTTCACGGAATACACCGCTTTGTTTAAGGAGCTGATCCACCAGGGTAGTTTTGCCGTGATCGACATGGGCGATGATGGCAACGTTACGTACGTCTTCGCGTTTTGTCTTCATAAAAATCGAAATCCTTTCTTTTTTCTTCTATATAAATGTGTAAAAACTTTTTTTCGTGATACGATATTCCAGTTTACCACATTTTTCGCAGATTACAAGGAGTTACAGAAATTTTTTTAATTTTTTGGTTCTAAATCTTCAGGGGTATTCATAGCTTAGTATAGACAAAATACCCAAAGAGGAAGGAGAACAACATTATGGCAGACAAAATCATTGAAAACAATCAGGTATCGATCATGGGGAAAATTGATACAGGCTTCACATTCAGTCATCAGGTATTTGGTGAAGGCTTTTATACCATGGAGCTTCTTGTGCGCAGGCTGAGTGATTCTGAGGACAGGATTCCGGTCATGGTTTCAGAAAGGCTTCTGGATATAACGCAGGATTATACGGGGCAGTATATTGAGATCCATGGACAATTCCGGTCTTATAACAGGCATGAAGAGAAACATAACCGTCTGGTTCTTTCTGTTTTTGCGAGGGAAGTAAATTTTGTTGAGGAGCAGGACGAATCACTTCCGGTCAATCAGATCTTCCTGGATGGATTTATCTGTAAGCCGCCGGTCTACCGAAAAACGCCGCTTGGCAGAGAAATTGCAGATATGCTTCTGGCAGTGAACCGTCCTTACAGTAAATCTGATTACATACCATGTATCTGCTGGGGCAGAAATGCCAGATATGCATCAGCGTTTACTGTTGGAGGTCATGTGCTTTTGTGGGGAAGAATTCAGAGCCGTGAATATATGAAGCGAATCGGTGAGAATCAGTCAGAAAGAAGAACAGCATATGAGGTGTCTGTAAGTAAGCTGGAATATATAGATTAGAAGGGGCAAAGTAGTTCGGTATTGCTTTTTTGGCGGAACTGCGGTAAGATAAGACCAATAATGCGATGAGCGAGTCTTAGATAACATTAAGAGGAAGTATTATGGAAAAAGAATTAACAGAGGTATACTGCGGAAACGGCAAAGGCAAGACTGCACTGGCTATCGGACAGAGTCTCCGGGTGGCTACCCAGGGCAAAAGCGTGATCGTGATCCAGTTTCTGAAAGGAAGAGACCAGCGTTCGCTGGATTTCCTGCAGGATGTGGACAACCTGGATTTTAAGATCTTTCGCTTCGAAAAGAGAGAATGCTGCTACGAAGACCTGACAGAAGAAGAAAAGGCAGAGGAGAAATCTAACATTCTGAACGGATTGAATTTTGCCCGTAAAGTTGTTGTTACTCAGGAATGCGATTTTTTGGTTCTTGATGAGATTCTTGGACTTCTTGACTGTGGTATCATAACAGTTGAGGGAATCGCAGATATACTGAAACACAAGGATGAATCTATGCATATTGTCATGACTGGATGGAATTTCCCGGAGGAATTAAGACCGTATGTAGATGTGATCACAACGCTGAACACCGAGGAAGTTCATCCATTGGATGCCAACGAATAATATAAATTACAGAAGAATAAAAGGAGGAGTTAAAATGGCAATTTTTAAAGGTGCGGGCGTCGCAATTGTTACCCCTATGTATGAAGATGGAAAGGTGAATTACGATAAACTGGAAGAACTGCTGGAATTCCAGATAGCCAACAGCACAGATGCCATTATTATCTGTGGAACAACCGGTGAGTCTTCTACAATGACACACGGAGAACATCTTAAAACAATTAAATTTGCAATTGATAAAGTAAATAAACGTGTACCGGTTATCGCAGGAACAGGTTCTAACTGTACAGAGACAGCAATCATGATGTCAAAGGAAGCTGCATCCTACGGAGCAGATGCATTACTGGTTGTAACTCCTTATTATAATAAAGCAACACAAAAGGGACTTATCGCTCACTATACTGCAATCGCAAATGCAGTTCCTGAGACTCCGATCATTATGTATAATGTACCGAGTCGTACAGGATGTAACATCCAGCCGGCAACCGTTGCCACACTGGTTAAAAATGTTAAGAACATCGTAGGCCTGAAAGCCGCAAGCGGAGATCTTTCTCAGATCGCAAAGACAGTATCTCTGGCAGGTGCTGATCTGGAACTGTATTCCGGAAATGATGATCAGGTTCTGCCGATCCTTTCACTTGGCGGACTTGGCGTTATCTCTGTACTTTCTAATGTTGCACCGAAGGAAACACATGACATGGTCATGAAATTCATGGAAGGTGACACTGCAGGTGCTGCTAAGATTCAGATCGATGCGATTCCGCTGATCAATGCTCTGTTCTGTGAAGTCAATCCGATTCCGGTTAAGACAGCACTGAACCTGATGGGTATGAATGTAGGACCTCTTCGTATGCCTCTTTGTGAAATGGAAGAAAGCAATAAAGAAACCCTGAAGAAAGCACTGCAGGATTTCGGAATTAAGCTGGCATAAAACAGGCATAGGATACGGAGGAATACTATTATGGTAAAAATTATCATGCACGGATGCTGCGGACATATGGGACAGGTGATTTCTGATCTTGTTGCAAAAGATGCCAATGCAGAGATCGTAGCAGGAATTGATGTAACAGATAAAGGAAATACTACTTATCCGGTATTTACCAATATTAAAGAATGTCAGACAGAGGCAGATGTCCTGATCGATTTCTCTTCTGCAAAGGCAGCAGATGCATTACTGGATTACTGCACAGAGCGTAACCTTCCGGTTGTTCTCTGCACAACAGGTCTGTCTGAAGAACAGCTTGCAAAAGTTGAAGAGACAGCAAAAAAGATTCCGGTATTGAAATCTGCAAACATGTCACTTGGTATCAACACTCTGATGAAACTGATCCAGGAAGCTGCAAAGGTTCTTGCAACAGCTGGATTTGATATGGAGATTGTAGAGAAACATCATAACCAGAAGCTGGATGCACCGAGCGGCACGGCTCTGGCACTGGCAGACAGTATGAATGAGGCACTGGGGAATGCCTATCATTATACTTACGACAGAAGCGACCGAAGAGAAGAGCGTGATCCGAAAGAGATCGGTATTTCCGCAGTTCGCGGCGGTAATATCGTAGGTGAGCATGAAGTGATTTTTGCCGGAACAGACGAAGTGATCGAGTTTAAGCATACTGCATATTCCAAGGCGGTTTTCGGAAAAGGTGCCGTACAGGCAGCCAAATTCCTGGCAGGCAGAGAGCCTGGACTGTATGATATGCAGGATGTGATCGCAGCGAACGCATAAAGAAACAGAAAACCAGAATGTCGTTTTATCATCTTTTGGATGGTGAAACGACATTTTTCGCAAAAGCTTAAGGGGATAAAACAATCGTAAAAAGAATGGAGGAAATTTTATGTACAGACGATTTCTGACGGCAGGAGCAGCCGCAATGCTTGCAACCGCACTTTTGTTATCCGGATGCAGCAAAAAAACGCAGACTGATACCGCAAAACAGACCGAGACGCAAACGGTAACAGAGAGCAGCACGGAAAGTGAAAGTTCCTCTGAAACGGCAAAAGAGACACAGGCGAAGGGCAGCACAAAAGAAACAGCCAAAAAGAAAGCAGAAAGTGAGACTGCAAAAGAGAAAGAAAGTACATCAGAAAAAAACAGGGAAACACAGACTGACAAGGAAAGTGCCGCATCGGAAAAAGAGACAAAGCAGAGCACCGGAAGCAGCGAAACAGTGAACTCTTCGGAGGTACATACCGTGATCGGGACGCTGGAAGAGCTGAGCATGGATCAGGTAGTGTTGCTTTCCGATAATGGAAATGAGCTTGCGTTTTCCACGGATGATGTAAAAATCGATCTGCCGTACGGTATCCGGATCGGCAATCTGGTTTCTGTAGATTACACCGGAAAGATCACGCAGAAAGGTACCAAAAAGGCAACTGCTGTGCGTATTGCGGGATCGGCTGATGTTTTCGAGAGCGATGCAGAAACAGAAACGAAGGCGGATGCATCAAAGAAGCAGACGGTAAAAGGAACACTGGAAAAGATTTCCATGACCGGCATGACGATTAAAACTTCTGACGGAAAAGAAGTGAAGTTCCGGATTGTACAGGTTCCGCTGTATTTAGAAAAAGGTCTCACAAAAGGAATGTCTGTGAAGATTACTTATCGCGGAGAACTGCAAAGCGAGGACTCCGATCAGGAAAGTGTGGAAGTGGTCAGGATCCAGAATGCAGACTGAGGAAAATCGCTGGAAGAAGTGCAGAAAACATGCATTTATGCCGGAATCTGAGAATGCAGATATGAAATCTGAGTTATAAAAACTTTAGAATTGTTTAGAGTTAAACTATTTTTATGTACAGTCAAGTATGCTATGATAATGCAAAGATATCAGGATTATGTGAGTGCAGAGCATGGAATGATCCGCAGAGTATCAAAGTTAATGGCTTTTGACATCAATATCATGCCAGAGGAGGAATCAGGATGGGCGTACAGATTGTATATACAAGCCGCACCGGCAATACGGAGAAACTGGCAGAAGCAGTTTTTGCGGCAGTGCCGGTAAAAGAAAAAAATGTAAAACGAATCGAGGAGAGAACAGAACGGGATGACGGAGAGATGTATCTGGTTGGGTTCTGGACGGATCGCGGGACAGCAAGTTCGGAGATCTTGGATCTGCTTGGAAACCTCCACGGGAAAAAGGTTGCACTGTTTGGAACCTGCGGCATGGGGAATGTGCCGGAATATTATGACCGGATTTTAAACGGAGTTGCAGCATTTATCCCGGAGGATTGTGAATATCTGGGCGGATTTTTATGTCAGGGCAAGATGCCGATCCAGGTTCGCAAACGCTATGAGGCGATGCAGAACACTTCCAATACACAGCAGGTGGAGATGCTGCTTCACAACTTTGACGAGGCACTTCTTCATCCGGACCGTCAGGATCTGAAAGCGGTGGCAGATTTTGTGAAAGGATTGTTCTGAAAAAAGATGGGAAAATCAAAAGAAGTAAAGACAAATGCCATGCGTATCCTTGAGAGGAACAAGATTCCGTATAAAGAGTATACGTATGAGTGTGATGAATTTGTGGATGCCCTGAAAGTGGCAGACACACTCGGACAGCCATATGAGCTGCTTTATAAGACACTGGTCACGATTGGAAACAGCAGAAATTATTTTGTGTTTGTGATACCGATCGCCGAGGAGCTGGATATGAAAAAGGCAGCCAAATCAGTCGGCGAAAAATCCGTTTCCATGATCCATGTCAAAGATATCAATCAGGTCACCGGTTATATCCGCGGAGGCTGTACGGCAATCGGCATGAAAAAGCAGTATGTGACGAGAATTGATGAAAGTGCACAGAAACTGGAGAAGATGATCGTCAGCGGAGGCCGCCTCGGCGTACAGATTGAGCTGAAACCGGAAGATCTGAAAAAGGCAAGCAGGGGAGAGTTTGCCGATATTATTTTCAAACAGCCGGAATAAGTACGGACAATCAGCAGGGATTTCATTCCCATCGGATACCGCTTCCGGCGGATTGCAGAGTTAAACAGCATCTGAGGTAAGAGGCAGATGAAAGAGAAGGAGAAGAAAATGGAAAAGAAAAAAAAGAAATGGCTTTCGCTGTTTCTTGCCGTGATCCTGGCATTTACCGGTCTGCCGGTATCACTGATGGCAGCAGGAAATGCAAAAAGCCAGACACAGGAAACAACGAAGATCCTGCCGAGCCAGACATCGGGAGGGGTCAACTGTTTTTCCTACGAATCATTCAGCGGAAAGAGCTGGACGTACAATGATGACGAGGCATATATAGACCTCGGATCATCGAATGAGAAAGCAGAAGAATGCTTTTACAGGGTAACGTTTACGGGAAATGCCATCGAAGTTTTTGCAAACAAGAGTCACAACCACGGAAAAGTGAAATACCGTGTGGATGATGGGGCAGAGACACTGGTGGATCTTTATGAGAGCAGCCGTACCACGCCGCAGTCTGTATATAAAGCAGAAAACCTTACGGAAGGTGAACATACGCTCTATGCAGTTACGCAGAAGGAACGCAGTGGCAGTGCGGTAGTCAATCAGGTGGCTTATGTACAGGTCACACACAGCCCGTACATTGCAAAAGATTTTAAACTGGAAGATCAGGGGATTTCCTTAAGTGTCGGACAGAGTTATGCAATCTCTTACAGCTATACACCGTCTTATGCGACACTGAACGATATGTCCTATACAACTTCTGATGAAAATATTGCTTCTGTCAGTGCACAGGGAACGGTTACTGCAAAAAAAAGCGGAACGGCAGTGATCACGGCATCCAGCCAGAAGGCAGGGATTTCCAGAACAATGGAAGTGGAAGTGCGAGAGCAGGGAAATACGCTTGGCGGCACCGTCACTGATCATAACACGCAGTACACCCAGAAACGTTTCGCGGAAGTTTCGGTAAAGAAAAACCGCAGCGAGACGCTGACTGCCTGGAAGAATGACCGTGCAGTCAGTGAACTGGTCTTAAGTGCAATCGGTGGAGATTTCACAAATGTGACAGTTCAGGCATCTGACCTGACGGACGGCAAAAAGAAGATCGCAGCCGAAAATGTGACGGCAACGTTTATTCGTTCTACAAAAGCTTATGTTTATGGATATATCTATGGAAATGATGTTCCGGCGGCAACAGAAGAAAACCGTACGGAAGCATCGGATATTCTCTGGCAGAGTACGCCGATCGACATAAAAGCAGATACACTCCAGCCAGTCTGGGTTGAGTTTGCGATTCCAAAGACAGCAAAATCCGGCACTTACAAAACACAGCTGACCGTAACAGCAGATCAGCTCGATAAGCCGCTGGTGTTTGAGTATGAAGTGCGTGTGCAGAATGCAGAACTTCCGGACAACTACAGAGATACCTTTGATATTGAACTGTGGCAGTATCCGTATACGAGTGCAGAATATTATAACGTAGAGCCGTTTTCCGATGAGCATCTGGAGATCATGAAGTCCTCCATGGAGCTCTATAAAAAAGCAGGCGGACATGCAATCACTGCTTCTGTCATCGAAGATGCCTGGGACGGACAGACGTACAGTGCAAATGATGTGCATTATCCATCTATGATCAAATGGATAAAGAACGGAGATAGCTTTACGTATGACTATACCGATTTTGATAAGTGGATAAGCTTCAACAAATCTCTGGGCATTGGAGATAAGATTGTGCTTTACAGCGTGGCACCGTGGCACAATTCTTTCACTTATTGGGAGAACGGCAAGCTGGTAAAAGAAGGATTTTCTGTGGGAAGCACACGTTATACCACACTCTGGACGGACTTTCTTACCGATCTTACCGCACACCTGACTGAAAAAGGCTGGTTTGATGACAGTTACATCGGCATTGATGAGCGTGGATTTTCCGGCACCGCTTTTGACCTGATCGAGTCTGTGAAAAACAAGGATGGGAAATGTTTAAAGACAGCAGGTGCGATGGACAGCTTTGTGGAAAAGAAAGACCTCGCCATGCGAGTGACAGACCTGAACGTCGGAGATA
>OLOC01001414.1_pt1 | contig 14046 bp, 8 predicted proteins | sample 1643111 | NCBI WGS metagenome assembly OLOC01 (sample SAMEA3136633, study PRJEB25190) | human gut metagenome
CAAAGAATTATGTATTTGAGAATACAGCCGCCGTAACTCCTACTACAATGTACTTCGAATATAAAGTAACATTGGATGGAGAAAAGTTCACTGATACTCCAGATTGCACAGATGGTACATTCTACCGCTACAATGGCAATATCTACAGAAGCATTGATGCTATCTATGCTGCATACGCAGATCAGCCAGTCCTCTTCGGTGGCAAGACTGCAGAAGCTCTCAAGGGTGAGTTGAAGATTGCTGATGGTCAGATTGGTGCTACAGAGGACGAATTGGCTAAGTTCCGCGAGGACAACGTTATCGAGGTATTCCGTGAAGGTAAGACTTACTACTCAAAGGTTATCACCGACAAGTGGCTTAACACAAACACCATCCAGCGTAATACTGTTTATCAGTTGAATGTAAAGAACATCTACAACGTTGGTGCAGACGTTCCTAATGGCAAGCCAGACGAGAACAAGCCAATGTACTACCTCGATGTTGAGGTTTCTGTTAACCCATGGGTTCTCAGTACACAGGATGTAAACTTGGGTGAGTAATCATTCTTCAAGTTAATCAAGCAGAAACAGAAAAAGATGAATGCTCCGGGGATGTACCCCATCCCCCGATCTCAAGATAATTCTTGAAACAACAATACTCTCAATCTCCCGGGGGCTACCCCGCCTCCGGGAGATTACAAAAACAAAAGATGATATTTGCCGCCAACAGATGGCGGGAACCCCTATCGTGCTGAATCAGCACCACTCAACAAGAAAAAAAGGATGCCGGAGGCTACCCCACTTCTAAAGCCCTACGGCACACTAGATATAAGTATAAGTAAAAGAATTAATAAAACACAAACGATATGAAACATTTCATCATCAAAAACGGTTGCAAAGTGGTTTGTATCTCAGCCATCGCACTCTCTTCGCTTTCATCATGCATGAAAGACGATCTGACGAATTGTCCTGCACCTAAGGTGTCGCTCAAGTTCGATTATACATATAATGTTGAGAACGCTGATGCTTTCTCCCAGGAAGTGAAAAACCTCAACGTCTATGTTTTCGATAAAAACGGTAAATACTTCGATACCTATACGCAGTCTGCCGACAAGTTCGAAACGGGTCACAGCATGGACATCACAGACTTACAGGAAGGTAAATACACCTTCGTCTGCCTCGCTCGTGACAAGAAACCTACAGGTAGCAGAGCCGACGGTGACGACGAGATGGAGTTTAGCTTCACCCAACTCACACCAGGTGTTTCTACCATCAACGACCTGCAGGAGGAAATGGGAAAGAAAGACGGAGAGGCTTCTGTCAACAACAAGAAGTTCACCGCTCTCTACACCGCCCAGACATCTCTCGACTTCAAGGGCAAAAAGGACACATCCGGCAAACTGAGTCTGATGAAATGTACCAAGACCTACCGCATCGTGATGCTTCCTTACGATAACGAACAGCAGGGATTCGTGGCAGAAAACTTCGACGTAAGAATCAAGGGTTCGGCTGCCCTCCTCGACTACAAGGGCGACAAGGTAAAGGATGCCAATGGAGTAGAACAGAACAAGCCAATCACCTACGTGCCTTACAACGAGAAACTGGTGGTTAACACCGACGGCAATACTGAGGTAGAAGGTGAAAAAATCGACAAGGCTTTGGTTTACGACCTGTCTTCTTCCAGAATGTTCGAGCGCAAGAACGATGTAAGCACCCGCAACACCGACAGTAAGGAGTACAACGACAAGCGAATCGTAATCACCGACAAGCGCACAGGCAAGGAAATCTTCAACCACTCACTGCCATGGTTCCTCGCTCTCTGCGGCGAGCGCACCGACAAGGGCTGGGAGGATCAGGAATACCTCGACCGCCAGGATCACTACACCCTCGTATTCTACGTTCCAAGTCCAGGTTCCGACTACCACATGGATGCTAGAATCTGGGTGAACGGCTGGGTTCTCAATCTGCAGAATGCAGACCTCGGATCCAAATAAGGAAACAGTGCTACCCACACTGTATAGAGAGAAAGAAAAGTATTAAGTATAAGTAAAAGATTAAAAAGATGAAACGCTATAACTCAACTTTGATCAAGATGACACGCCGGCTAGGCATGGCTATCGCAGCCTTGCTCATGTTGAGCACAATGGCATCTTGCTCAGACCAGGACCCGCAGACATCGTCTGCATTCGGTGAGGAAGCTTATCTTAACCTGAGCTTCTCTACCGCTACGAATACAACTACCCGAGCAGGCGGCTCTGAAAACCTCGGCACCAACGAGACCCAGGCTAGCCCTAATAGCGAGAGCGACATCCACAACATCAAGGTATGGGTGTTCAAGACGGGAAGTGGCGATGATGCCCACCCTATCGCTGCCAAGGAAGATACGCCTCCTGCTGTTGACGGAAAACCAGTTAACGGCAAATATACATTAAGCTTGAAGTTCTTGCGCAAGATGAACAATGAAGATGTAACCAACATCGACCTCTACATCCTGGCAAACACGGAAAGCACCAATGCCAACCTGAAAGGCAAGACGCTATATACCATCACCCGCAAGGACTTGAAGGAATTAACATTCACCAGTCCTTTCGGAATCAAGGATGACGGTAGCGGTAGCGCAGAGACAACAGCCGTTCCAGCAAACGGACTCCCTATCTCTCGTGCCATTACCAACATCGACGTAAACAGGTTTGCTGCACTCACAGAAGCCGAGGCACAGAACAAGCGCATTACGATTCCTCTGGTTCGCGCCGTTTCCAAGCTTCACTTCTATTTCGCCCGCACGGCAGATGCTAATGCCTTGACAGAAAATGTGAAGGTAACAAAAATTGAAATAGATGGAAACACCTTCCCTACAGCAAGCTATGTTTTCCCTGATGAAGAGGATTATGAAACCGCTGATGCCAACAAGGCTGCAACAAGCAATAAGTACGGAACTTCTTATGTTGCTTCACCCCTCAAGCTTGACGGTGTAGAAAATACAGGAATCAAGGCGGTAACTGATCCGCTTGCTTATAAGCGTGATGAAAAAACCGAAACAGCTCAGGCTTATATGGACCGCATGAATAAGGAAATCGGTGGACATGATTTGAGTTATCTTCGTGAAACCAACAAGCCTATCACAGGTAAGATTTACTATAAGTTGGCTGAAGACGGCTTCGATAGATTCCAGTCTTTCACCATTCCATCAAGCGGCAACGCTATCCGCAACCGAGAGCTCGTAGTTTACGGCTACTTCCTCCGAGGTGGAGCCCTCTGCCTCGACTGGCAGGTAATGCCTTGGAACGTGGTAACTTCTGAAATCAGCTGGAGCAATGTAAATTGCCAGATGTTTGCATGGCAGACACCATCCAAAAATGAAACTGAATTTACACCGAATCCACAGGGAGGCGACGCTGAAGGTCTCTACTGTCTGGTAAACTATCCTAGATACCAGGATAAAGACCATGAGATATTGAAGGATGAGAAATCAGGAGCAGCCTTCTATATCAAGGTAGATGGTCCTACCGGACTGGTTTGGAAAGCACATCTCACAAACCCTGATGAGTTTGCTTTCAACTATGGTAAATCTACCGATACCACCACCTGCGTTTCTACAGGCATCGCCCGAAAAGATCCTTATCAGATCAAGGTAGAAGCTGTGAATCGATGGACAAACAATGCTTCATGGACAGAGTTGACTGAATGGGCACAAGGTAAGGGCGACAATCCTGTATTTACCGACCTCTACGTAACCGTATCGCTGGATGGAATCCATGAATACGAAGTGAAAATCAATCCAGACAATAAAGGAGGTAGGTACAAGAACGGAAGAAAGTTTGCAGGAACCAACACCCGCATCCGCATCTTCCAGCTGCGAGCTACCCAGGGAACTCCCTACGATGAGCTTCAGAGCAAGAGTGGACATTATAAAAATTATTTAAATAACTAAAGTAAGGAGGGCAAACAATGAAAGCAATATCAAAATACTTTGCGATGTGTGCAATCGCCCTCTTAGGGCTTGCAAACACATCTTGCATGAGCGATGATATAGACGGCACACCGAGTTGCGACTACGATGTAGTGCTGGAATATAAAGTAGGCGGTTCTGCTACTGAAACCCGTGCAGCTGTTACCCGTGCAGAAGCTACTGAGGATGGATCGGATGATCTCAAAGAAAACAAGATCAATCGCCTCGACCTCTTCGTCTTCAATGCAGACGGAACTCGTGTCAAGAGGCTTCCTCTTACAGATGTTCAGGGCAGTAAAGATTACCAGCACAAGAAGTTGGAAAGCAAACAGCTGAAGCGTTCGGAGATTACAGACAACACCCTCTATCTGGTGGCAAACCTGGATAATATCGGCAGCATTACAACATTGGATCAATTGAAAGCTGCCACCATCAACAAGGCTGCCACCATCAACAAGGCAGCCACCTTCAATTACAACGCCCAGCAGACTTCATTCGTGATGGATGCCAAGATGGAGGAGAGGCCGGAGATTGTAAACGGAATGATTCACATCAAGTTCAATCTGAAAAGAGCGCTTGCCAAGATCCGCCTCAAAGTACAAGATGCCAGCGGCAACACAGTAGTTCCTACAGAGTATGCCTGTCAGTTGATACACTACGCAGCAGATGGTTCTATCCTCGCCGACGGCAACATCAACGACAATGCATTGAATAAAGATGCCGCAGCCAGCAGCAAGGTAACTGTTCCTGTCGTAACACAAAACAACAAGGCTGTGTTCTACTCATACGCCAACAGTTGGATTGACAAGAACAAGGATCCAAAGGCAGAAGAGCCAATCGATGTCAACAAGCAGACCTACATCCTGCTCAAGGCAAAATTCAACAACAAGGATTACTTCTACAAGGTGCCGGTAAACAAGCGCCTCTTCGAAGATAACGATGAGGCAACAGCAGACGGCAAGCCTAATTGGGCAAACTACGAGCCTCTCTATCGCCTCGACCGCAACACCATCTACGACGTAACAGCCAAGGTGGACAGAGAAGGTGGTAGTGATCCAGAGCATCCAGCAGAACTGAATGTCTTACCAACAGTATTGCCTTGGGAAACCGGAGCAGAATACACTTTCAATGATGCCATCTCTATCAAGACAAACATCGAGAAGAATGGCGCAAATAGTAGTCAAATTGCATTCAACAAGGCTACATTCGGACCAAAGATCTCGTTCACGGATATGAATACCAATGGTAAGAGCTGGGTACTCCAGACAGATAGCCCAGACTACGGATTCATTTATGCCGAAAAGGTAAATGATGCTGATGGTTCTTACAATCTGGCTGACGTAATGACTGTGATTACCGGCAACGGCACCACTACAAAGGTTGCTCCTTTCTATGTGGTTCCAAGATCGGTACTCGACTATACCCAGCGTGACAACTATACCTGCCATGTCTATATGGTAGCCTATAGTCCAAACATGAAGGTTATCATCAATGCCCCTTCTGATGGAAGCGAAGGTACAGCCACAGGAACGGGATCGACGACCGATATGGTTTTCACCCAAGTAAAGTAAACTATGAGATATAAACAACTATAAATGACAAACATCATGAAAACGTTGAATATATATAAGAATACGACACTGGCACTTATGGCTCTCACCATGGGATTATCCCTTGTGGGTTGCGCAGAAGACTCTGAGCTCATCTATCAGGGAGCTCAGCAGTTGAGCGTGAAGCCTCTCATCCTTGACAACAAGGTTTCGAGAGCAACTACCGCTTCTGAAGCAAGCCTCAACGAAGATAAGCTCAATAATTTCAACATCAAGATGTTTGGTGAATATAATGAGTGCAAGGTAGATAAGACTTTCACTGACGGCTTAGAGAGCGGCAAGGAGAAAGTGATTGATCAAAATAACTGGAAAGTGAAGAATGATCTGCAGGAAGGTAATACTTACAGCGTGAAATCTGTGGCTAATGCCAATGCCACAGTTTCAGGCGGTGTGCAGACCGACGAGGATATCTGGAAACCATACGATGCTACCAGCAACAGCAACAAGATGTTTCTGATGAGTAGCGAACGGAACTACCCGGTAACCAAGGAACCTACACAGATCATTGAAGTTAATCTGGCTCGTGCTGCTGCCAAGATTGTCCTTACCGTTCATGTTAACGTAGATGGTTATACACCTGGTCTGGCAAAATGGCAATTGAAGAACTACAATGCCAAGACTACTATCTTCGGCAGCAATACAGAATCTGAGTTGAAGGATGGTGAAATGGTGGAAGCACAGGGTGAAAGTGGCGAATATACCGTGACCACTTACAGCTATGCTACCCAGTGGACTGACGACGACACCAAGGCGCCAGCCATCTACCTCGAGGTTCCTCTTACAGCCGATGGCAAGACGGAGATGAACTATTACAAGATTCCTGTCCGTGACCCTAAGGCTACCGGTGAGGATGCCAAGAAGCTGAACCGCAACACCATCTATACCATTGATGCAAAGATCAATAACAAGGGCGGCAGCTCTGAGATTGGTTACGTCACTACTGGTAAGGTTGTCTATGATGTTCTCCCTTGGTCGGATGGCGGTATTACTGATATCGATGCCAATACTTCTTATCTGATGGTTTATCCACAGAGCTTGATCATGAAGAATATTGCAAAAGACAATACTTCTATCTCCTATAAGTCTTCTACCGAATTAGAGATTACCATAGATGAAGTTTACTATTATAACAAAAATGGTAAAAAGACTATAATAAATGAAGGCTATACAGAAAAAGATGATAACGGCAAAGATGTTCAATTGTATCCAAAAGTTACTTTGAGCACTGATGAAAATGGTAAATACCAAGGTAAGATCAATATCGAATCTGCTGTTCCAATCAACTTAACAGCCAAGTACATAGTCTTTTCTGTAAAGACTAAAGATGGCAAAGATTCAAAACAAGTAATTGTTAAACAATACCCACTTAAATATGTTCAGAACATAGCTGGTTGGTATTCTACAAAGGATCTTGACAATTGGATTGATTGGGAAAGAGACCAAACGAAACATGATGCAGTTGGCAGTGATTGGTGGGGGTATTATGGAAAAACCAGTGGTGATAGCTGGTTTGATGCAAAAGTTTATGGTACATTTACATATAGAGGAAAATCTGTAACTGGAATATGGGACTATGAAGATCAAGGACGTGGCAGTACTGATTGGCAAGCAAAGGTAACAAGTTACACGACATCCCAGGCAAACAACCATATGTATGTAATACAAATTACCAAATCAGATGGTACATATAAGATTGCAAGGCCAAAGTTCAATAACTTAAAATCGGATGATCACACTGTATCTCCTGCGTTTATGTTAGCATCTCAGCTTGGTGTCGTACACCCTTTTAATACTTTTGAAGATGCAGCTAATCACTGTGATGCCTATGTAGAAGTATCAATGAATAAAAAAAGGTACGATGATTGGCGTCTTCCAACACAAGAAGAGATAAACAGTATCGTAGAGTTCCAGAATGACAAGAAAGCTGCAAATACAATGGACCGAGTATTGAAAGGATACTATTACTGGACTGCAAATGGAGGAAAATCCAACAAAGTTCCAGGCTCCAATACAGATAATTCTCCAGGTGCTGTAAGATGTATCCGAGACCTCTCACCAACCGAAGTGCAGGAACTAGAGAATAATTTGAAGTAATAACATTTAAGGAAGTTACGAAATGAAAAAGATAAAGACATATATCGGAATAATGGCAGCGCTGTTAACAATGTTGACAGCCTGCTCCGACAGCATGGTGGACAATGGCGTTCCTTCCAAGAATGAGACAGGCACGTATCAAGCCCACTTCACCATCTCCGTTCCAAACTACTCAAAAGTAGAGAGCAGAGTAGCTAACTTCGCAACCGAAGGTATTACAAGCGCTAACGATATGAAGCTGCTATGCTTTGACAAAGATGGTTATTTCCTGGGACTTGCCAGAAATCTGACTATCGTGCCAACCAATGACATCAAGGAGGATGGCGGATCGGACCAAAAGAACATCTCCGCAACGATTCCTACGGGAACTGCCCGCATCCACATCATGGCGAATGCCACTGCCGAGAATACAGTAACTACCGGCGACCAACCGTCTGCTGAATGGATCGGAAGACATGAGAACAATCTCATGACCAGCTTCGATAACAGAAACAACAATCGTCAGGACGACAAGATGGTGTATTGGGGTTATGTCAAGAAGAATACTCCAGAAGAAATGACATATTTCCTCACCAAGGATGTAGTGGAAAACAATGTAATCCATCTGCTCCGCAACCGTGCCAAGATTGAAGTGAAATGGGAGGATCCAAACATCCAAAACATCAGATATGCACTGGGCAACGTGATGCAGCATGGTACGGTAGCTCCATTCAATAGAGAAAAGCTGACTTTCCCTGAAACCAATATGCTGACAGATGCAACTGCGTGGAAAGCAGCATGCACTTACATTACTCCATCGCTGGACCCAACAAGATGGCCTTCTGAAGGAGAGATATTCTCCGTAAAAGATGAAGAGATGTGGTCAAACAGCAGCAGCCTGCCTATGCAATATACATTTGAGCAGGAAAACTCTTTGGAAAAGCCGCTCAAGGTGATCATGGAGGTGACATACAAAGACGGAGAAACAAAATGGTTCCAGGTTCTGCTCCAGAACAAGGGTGTTCAGATTCCTGTCAAGAGAAACCATCTCTACCGAATCAACATCCAGAGACTGGGCAAGAACCTGGGTTACAGCTCAGCAGAACTTGCATACAATGGTACTCCTGCCAACAACCCATGGATTACGGTAGAAGACATCATCCAGGAAATTTCTGATGGTACTTACACGATGAATATCGTAAATGGTACTTACCAGATGTTGACACAAGAATCTGCAAACAGCAAGCAGGTCATCGACTTTGAATATACGGGTGAGGCTGATCAAACTGCAGCCGACTTCGATGTTTCCTGGACAGAGAACAAGAAATTCACGAAGCTGGAAGATGGAAAGCTTCCTGTACCTACAGTACAGTATGACGCAGCAACCGGTAAGGGAACCATCACATACAAGATTGGTGATATCAGTGTCGGTGAATGTAAGACTGCCACCATCATGCTGGTAGATAAGAAGCATGGATTGACTAGAAACATCCATCTCTACAGTATCAGCGATGTGGACTTCAATTTCCCACCTGAAATTACAATGGGTAAGGAGGTAACTTCAGAAGCCCAACTGACATTCAAAATTCCAAGTTACTACCCTAAGGAGTTGTTGCCAATAGAAATTGAGATTGCATCCAACGATGTGAACCCAATAGGCAGCGATGTAAAGGTAGCTTCTACAGCAGAGGTTGATAAAGACGCAGGCTGGAACTGTTGGTTCGTCACCAAGTATGAAGATCCAAGTGTGATTGGAAAATCTCAGACCATCACCATGAAGAATGTACGTGAAGTATCTAGTAGCATCAATACCGGTAAATTCTTCATCAAGGCTAAGCACTACAATAGTAATAAGCCTTTGGAGGTGACAATCACCTACAAAAAATAGTTAGCAAAATACAAAAGTTAAGAATCATATATCTGTAAGAGAGGAGGGAAGGAAGTTGGGAATACTTCCTCCCCCCTTGTTTTAGTTATTATAAGACATTATTATCATTTACTATTATACAAATTTGCGAAAACTAGACTAGACTGGTCGTTGGGATTTTAGTTGCCGAGGTGACTCACCTTCTAAGATTCCACGACTTTTTTTGTGCCCTGAAAGAACACCTCATTCATAGGCACACACGCCTCATTCATAAGCATGCACGCCTCATTCATAGGCTCACACGCCCTGAAAGGGCAGAAGCTCCTAGCCCAGGGCATCGCCCTGGGGATAATGGCAATCAGCAATGCGCCCTGTAAGGGCAAAAGCTTTGTAATCATCTGGTTCTTTGAAGCTTTTGCCCTTACAGGGCGACAGGTTTGCAAACATATCTACCCAGGGCGATGCCCTGGGCTAGGAGCTTCTGCCCTTTCAGGGCGTATTGGTTGTAATAACTTTCAAACAAAAAAACTCCCTATAAGTTCAGGCATCTATCGCCTGGCTTATGGGGAGAACTTGTATCTGATAATTTTATGATTTCAATTGAAGCAATTGCTCATGGGTTAAGCCCGTCAGTTCCATGATAGAGTCATCATCCATACCTTTTAATAGCATTTTCTTCGCTATATCAAGACTTTTGTGATAACTACCTTTAGCTTCACCTTTGGCAAAGCCCTTAGCTTCACCTTTGGCAAAACCCTTAGCTTCACCTTTGGCAAAACCTTTAGCTTCACCTTTGGCAAAACCCTTAGCTTCACCCTCATCAATACCATTCATGTAATAGCTCATTAAGACACCATAGTAATCATCGGCGGCCTTTAAGCTTTCATCATATTTCTCTTGCTCTTCCTGACTCAGACAGCGGGAATCTGCCAGTTCAGCTAGACGCTTGAAAATCTTCTTCTGTGCCGTAAACGGCATTCTCTCTAATGCTTCCATATGCTTTAATACATAAATCCATTTGTCAAAATCACTTTCACATTCTTCAGCCTTCTTGTCAAAGAAAGGAAGAGATAAATAGATGAAGTGAAGATTGTCGGAAAAGACATCTTGACTTCCTTTTTCATACAAGGCTACATCGGTTCTGAATTTCGACACTGCATTGTCCTTTGGCATGAAATTCATGAGGCAGACGACATAGACGGGCATTAACTGATAGAGAGCAGGTTTCTGCTCGATTGTCTTTTTCCGCTGCCCGACAATAGCCTTGCTGGCATAATAGATGGAGCGATTGACAAAAAACGGCACCCATCTGTTCTGCATCTCGACAATGAAATGATTTCCATCATCGGTTTCACAATAAATATCAAAGATGCAGCCACGCAAATCTTTGGAATCTGCCAGTTGCTCTTTATCCTTGAAGGTGACATCCCTGATATGCATTTCGTCAACCAACAGGTCGTTCAAGAAACTAATCAGCAAATCCTTGCTGAATTCTTGTCCGAAGAGGCGTTTGAATCCCCAATCGGTGAAGGGGTTAATATATTTACCCATGGCAAAATATTGAGATAATTGATGTCGAGTAAGTGGAGGGAGTTTCACCCTCCCTTCTCTCGGAACCGTGCTTGACAGTCTCCCATCACACGGCTCTTCGTACTTAACTCTTTTGTTTATTAATTAATATTCTTTATTAACCTAGACGTGGATAGGGTACAAATCCCTTCGCCCAGTGTGAAAACTCATTTCTGTTATGTACCGCATACTCTACAAGCCATTCATACGCTCTACTAAACTTCTTACCCTTGGAGAAGCGCTTATACTTACGCATCACCCATCGGGTTAGTCGCTCATTAATGTAATTCAACACCTTACGGAACTCAGACCTACCAAACTTCATATAGTAGTTCATCCATCCACTAATCTGCGTATCAACCTCATTGCTTATGTCTAGCAGGCAAGCAAAAGTCTTACGATTCAGTTTCCAAGCCCTTACAGCTTCTTTAATCCTTTTCAACGACTTCTTGCTTATTGCAGGGAGAAAAGCAGTAAAGTTTTGACCCGTCTTTCTGTTTCTTGCACTTCTAGGTCTGAAGGTAAAGCCAAGGAAGTCAAAGGAAGTATGCTCCGAGTCACCTCTTCGATTACTATCCTTACAATAGACTATCTTTGTCTTTTCTTCATTCAGTTTCAATCCACACTCCTCAAAGCGTTTTATTAGAACAGCTTTCAAGAACTGGGCTTGCTTCTCCGATACGCAGTGACAGATGGTGTCATCAGCATAACGCTCGAACGGAATCGTTGGATAGTTACGCGACATCCATTCATCAAAGACGTAATGAAGGAACAAGTTTGCCAAAACCGGACCTATCACAGAACCTTGGGGAACTCCCATCGTTCGCTCTATCACTTCACCCTTCGATGTCTGATAGGGAACTTTGAGCCACCGCTCAATGTATAGAAGTACCCATTTCTCCTCTGTATGCTTGCGGACAGCCTTCATCAGCAAATCATGATTGATTGTGTCGAAGAACTTACTGATGTCCATATCAAGCACCCAGGGGTTCACATAGCAGCGCTCCTTAGCCTTGGCTATGGCTTGGTGCGCTCCCTTACCTGGACGATAGCCGTAGGAATCTTCCTTGAAGATAGGTTCGAGAATAGGAGTCAGTACTGATACTACTACCTGCTGCGCTATTCTATCTTCAATCGTTGGTATGCCCAAAGGGCGAGTACCCCCATTGGATTTTGGTATTTCTACCAGCTTCACCGCTTTGGGAAAGTAGCAACCGGAACTCATGCGATTCCATATCTTATAAAGGTTCTTGGACATTTCTTTATCAAATGTCTTTTGGTCAACCTTATCGATACCCGCACTACCCTTGTTTTCTTTCACCTTGTGGTAAGCTTCCCACACCAATCGCTTGTCTATTACAAAAGGTTTTGCCTCGTTCATTGTTTCATCCTCAATTTCTTAAGTTGGACTTTAAATTTGGCTAAGCACGCTACCCCCTTCACTCCATCCCCATTACAGAGACTTCAACACTACTACGAGGTAGTCCGCCACAGACATGGACATCAGTACTTTCTGCCTTGCGTGTCACGGCTCTCGGCATTTTCCCTTAACATTCCATGTCTATTTCTCCTGTTCCTCTAAAGAGCCCATGTCAAGTTCATGCCACCTATACACCGTACACCCAGCAGACAGTAAACAGGTTTCCTCTGCCATTATCCCAAGATTTCAGAAACACCTTGGTTCTGATGTGACTTGCTAAATTTGCTAACGATGCTTCATCAATGGTTCACTTGCGTTCATCTCCTTGACACATACCTTGCCAACCTTTCGGAAGACTTTCAATTGTCGTTCACTACCCATCAGTTTCCATCAGAGCAGCACAAAGTGGTTTGCAATCAGCACCTGCATGCCGAATGCGGTGGGGCTGCCACCATCTCTCTAGAAGTTACGACAGAAATCTATCAAATATAGCCAATATCGGACTCTATTCTGTCTCAGGACACACATCTGATGGCAAATTTACGATTTTTCTCTGAAAACTCCAAGAAAAAAACGCAAAAATTTGAAAAACCATAGAATTTACCTCTATTGGATCATAAAACTATTCCGCCTCACCGGATATGTCGTTCATCCCCCCGCCAGGCGTTTCGACGGAGGATAGGGAGATTATCTAAAAGATATCGCCCACCAGCTGATATCCACTTGCACAACAGGTGTTGGGCGAACGCATATCAGCTGTTATGCAAGCGCACAACACCTGTTGTGCGGCTGAAGACATAGGCATCTCCGGCTTATACCGTTAATTCTTCCGGCAACAAGCAAAGGTTACTCCGAAGACTTTTAACGCAAAAACGATACAACAATGATAGTACTTACAAGCAACGACGAAAGTACTTACAAGATACAAAGATGATTGCAATCAATTTGTGGGACAATGTCCCACATTTTGGAACTAGTATAATTTTCATTAAAAAAGCAACCTAAAAGTTGCAACTAATCGATATTATTCATATCTTTGCATTATAAAAGCATTAAAGATATGAAGTTTGCTAGAATCATCCCTGGTTATGATCATCTCTGGGCAGTTAGAGATGAAAGTCAAAAAGCAGATGAGCTTACTCGTTTGTTTCAAAGGTGGAATAATGCCAATTATCTACTGGACTTCTTTCTAGCTAATCTTGAAGACTTACAAGGATTCTTCAATATTGAAAAAATAAGCGACGCTATTAAAGATACAATGGAAGATGCAGATGAGTTGGAAAGACTGATTCTGGAATTTCCATATACAGAACATCTAGACGAACTATTTCATCCATTAAGTCTTTCAGACAATAGAATGAGAGAAAAAGCAAGAAACTGGGATAGAAAGAAACATGCTAGCTGACTTAGAATATACGCTATCAGAATAGAGCCTAATGTATATATTATCACAGGCGGTACTATTAAGCTAACAGCTAAGATGCAAGATAGAAAACATACCCAAATAGAACTTGACAAACTGAATATTTGCCGAGAATATTTAATACAGAACGGAGTGTTCGATCAAGATAGTTTTGTTG
>OLOC01001417.1_pt1 | contig 14030 bp, 7 predicted proteins | sample 1643111 | NCBI WGS metagenome assembly OLOC01 (sample SAMEA3136633, study PRJEB25190) | human gut metagenome
AGCTGACAGAACAGTTGACAGAAATAGTCCAGTACGTGCGATTGGCAAAAATGGCATTTCAAGAGAACTTGACGGGTAAGCGATTGAAGCCGATGTTGACCAATGACGATGCAGCTAAGATGCTTGGTGTGAGCAAGCGCACCTTGCAGCGAATGCGCTCAGAGAACCGCATTGATTTTATTAAAATTGGCAATCAATGCCGATACCAAGTTGAAGCCATTGAAAGAATGGTTGAGGAACGAACAATAACAAAGGAAACATGAGCATGGAAGATGGAACATTGAGAAAACTGGAGTTATATCTCCATGACCTACACAAAAAGATAGACGGCATCTACGACATGCTGATGTTGAGACACGAACGAGAGACGGAGCAAAAAGGAAGTTCTGCCATCAATGAAAAATTGCTCGACAACCAAGACCTCTGCCTCTTATTTCAAATCTCCCCTCGTTCCCTTCAACGCTATCGCAGTCTGGGAGTGCTTCCTTACAAGCGTTTGGGGCAGAAAACCTACTACACGGAAGAGGATGTGATGCAGTTTGTAGAGAATAATGTCAAAGAATTCAAGAAAGAGAATGTGGAGCATTACTTGACTCGCATTCATCAGAAATTCAAATAACAACAGTATTCACCATTAAACATTTACAATTATGGGACAAAAGAAAAAAAGTGATGAACAGGACGTGCTGGTGGTCCGTGACGAAAAGACGGGCGAGATCAGCGTCGTCGCCGGACTCAGCAGAGACGGCACACCGAAGCGAGCGCCCGCCAAGGCGGAGAACACGCCCGACTTCCTGCGTTTTGACCGTAACAGTGACCTGATGGACAGTTTCTTTAGAAACTTCTTCCGCCAGTGCAAGGAGCCAAGCCGATTCGGATTCTACCGCATAGCGGCAGACCAGGTGGAAAACCTGCTTGGCGTGATGAAGGAGTTGCTGAAAGATCCGGAGGCTAACAAGGAGATTCTTTCCGCCCACAAGGTTGACATCTCCAATTATGAGAAAGAGGCAAAGCAATCGGAAGGTCAGGCGAAAGAAACCGCATCATCGGACGATGCGTCCAAGACGCAAGCTAACACACAAAAAGAGAATGTATCATCTGAACAAACCAACGAAAAAGAGAACGACATGGAACAGAAACCAGAACAGACCGCAACCGAACAGCAGGCACAGACCGCTCCGGGGGTAAAGCAGAACCTCATCAGTGGTAACGATGTGAACCTGCAGGAACTTGGTGCCAAATATGGCATAGACTTCAACAGTATGAATGAGAAGGATATGAAAGCCCTGCTCAACTACGGCAAGACGGGGCTTGTGATTGTGAAGCCGACCTTCGGCGGTGAACAGATAGAGATACAGGCCCGTCTGTCATTCCGCAAGGACGATAACGACCAGTTGCAACTCGTGCCGCATTTCGTGCGCAACGAGCCAAAACTCGATGTCGCTTACAAAGGCTATACCTTCACTCCAGAGGACAAGAAGAACCTGTTGCAGAACGGCAACCTCGGAAAGGTTGTGGATTTCCCCGACAAGAATACAGGTGAGCTGCGTCCTCATTTCATCAGTATCGACCGTCTCACCAATGAGATTGTTGACATCCCTACCAACAAGGTGCGCATACCCGATACCATCGGCAAGACACCTATTACCAAGGACGACAAGAGAGTGCTCTACTCAGGTATTCCGCTTCGCAAGGAGATTGAGCTTGCCAACGGGCGCAAGTTTACACCGCTGTTGCAGGTGAATGTAGAACAGCGTGGCGTGGAGTTCGTGCCTGGCAGCACAAGACAGGCGCAAGGTCAGAAACAGAATGGAGACAAGAAGCAAACCGCTGACAAGCAGGAGCAGAAGGCAGAAGGTGATGCGGGCGGTCAGAAGAAGCAGCAAGATCCCAACCACTGGCTCAATGAGGATGGAACCATCCGCCGACTCAACACCTATTTCAAGAAGGAACTGACCGAGCAGCAGAAGGACGACTATGTGGCAGGCAAGACCATCGAGATCAAGGAAGTGCCGAACAAGAACGGCAGCGGTACCTATACCGCCTATGTGAAGTTCGATTTCGACAAGATGCAGCCACGTTCCTACCGCAACAATCCAGACCTCAAACAGGCGAAGGAACAGATTCCGACCAACGAGAACAAGGTACAAGTCGCCGTCAACGAGCAGGGCAAGACCCATGAGGCGACCAAGCACACCAAGGATCCGCTGAGTCCGGGACAGTCTACGCCAAAGAACGAAAAGCAGCAGAAGGAACAGAACGCCGAGGAACAGAAGCCAAAGAGAAAGGCAAGAAGCGTGAAGATGTAGTTGCCGCCACTTGATCCACAGAGTTAATCATCCATCATTACAACCGACATCTGCGACCGTCTATCCCACGGTTGCGGATGTCACAAAAACAACAGACAATGAAGACAATCATCGCAGAGAAACCAAGCGTAGCCAAGGAAATCGCCCACATTGTGGGAGCTGACAAGCGTGAGGAAGGCTATATGCAGGGCAATGGCTATTTTGTGACATGGGCATTCGGACATTTAGTGCAGCCTGCCATGCCGGAAACCTACGGCATGAAGGGATTCCATGCAGAGAATCTGCCTGTGATTCCCGACCCGTTCGTTCTTGTTCCCCGACAAGTCAAGACTGAGAACGGCTACAAACCAGATGCAGGTGTGCTTGCCCAGATCAAGATAATCGGCAAGCTGTTTGACAGCAGTGAGCGCATTATCGTAGCAACCGATGCCGGACGTGAGGGAGAGTTGATTTTCCGATACCTCTATGCGTATCTCGGTTGCCAGAAACCTTTCGACCGTCTCTGGATCAGTTCGCTTACAGATACCGCCATCCGTGAGGGACTCCAGAACCTCAGGGACGGCAGGGAGTATGACAATCTCTATCATGCAGCCAAGGCACGAAGTGAGGCAGACTGGCTCGTCGGCATCAATGGCACACAAGCCCTGACGATAGCCGCAGGACGTGGCACCTATTCCGTAGGTCGTGTGCAGACTCCGACACTTGGCATGGTGTGCGAACGCTATTGGGAACACAAGCGTTTCGAGTCGAAACCGTTCTGGCAGGTACACTTCGGTGTGGTTGATGCAGACAGTGGCAATATACTGAAGTTCACATCTGCCAACCGATGGGCAGACAAAGCTACCGCAACCGATATATATAATAAGGTGAAAGAAACAGGTTCTGCCATCATCACAAAGGTAGTAACCAAGCGAAAGGTGGAGAAGGCACCGCTCCTTTACGACCTTACCACCTTGCAGAAAGAAGCCAACTCCCAGCATGGCTTCACGGCAGAGCATACACTATCCATCGCCCAGAAACTCTACGAGGCAAAGTTCATCACCTATCCAAGAACATCAAGCCGCTATATCTCGGATGATATATTTGCCACCCTTCCCAAACTCTTCAAGAATTTGGAGAATCATTCGGAATATGGAGAAAAAGTGAAACTCTTGCCTGGCAGTGAGGACTACAGCAAGAACAGCGTGAATGCCGCCAAGGTGACCGATCACCATGCCCTGCTCATCACAGAAAATGCAGCCATTGGTCTTTTCAAGGACGAGAAGATCGTTTATGACATGATATTGTGCCGGATGATTGAAGCGTTCTCGGCAGACTGCATCAAGGACATCACATCCGTATCGGCGCAAGTGGATCATGAAGTTGAGTTTGGCATCAGTGGCTCCATCATCCGACAGACTGGCTGGCGAGCGTTGTCGCTCAAGGAAAAGAACAACAGGCTGGACAAGGATGCAGATGCAACAGACAATGAGGTCAAGGACCAAGTCATTCCCAACTGGCAAGAAGGACAGCATATCACTCTTTCTGGCTGCACCATCACGGAGGGCAAGACCAAACCAAAGCCATTGCATACGGAATCCACATTGCTTGCAGCAATGGAGACCGCAGGCAAAGAGATAGAAGATGATACGATGCGTCAGGCAATGAAGGACAGCGGTATTGGCACACCTGCCACACGTGCCGCCATCATCGAAACCCTGCTCAAACGAGAGTATATGGTGCGCCAGCAGAAGAAACTTGTGCCGACGGAAAAAGGACTCGCCCTGCATTCCGTGGTGAAGAACATGGCGATTGCCAATGTGGAGATGACGGGCAAATGGGAGGCGGAACTTGCCAAGATTGAACGAGGTGAAGCAAGTGCAGACGGGTTCACCCATAGTATCGAAGGCTATACCCGTGAAATCACTGCGGAATTGTTAGGTTGTGAAAGACTTTTCAGCCACAAGGATTCCGGCTGCCAGTGTCCTAAATGCAAGCAAGGTACCATGCAGTTCTTCGGAAAGGTAGTAAGATGCAGCAACAAGGAGTGCGGTATGCCAGTGTTCAAGCAGGTAGCAGGAAAGTTGCTCACAGATTCCGACATCACCGACTTGCTTACCAAGGGCAAGACCAGAACGCTCAATGGTTTCACCAGCAAGCAAGGCAAATCGTTCTCCGCAGCCATTGCCTTTGACGAGAATTTCAACACGAAATTCGTCTTTGCAGAGCACAAAACAGCAGAAAAGCGAGGAAATGTGAAGAGATACAAGAAATAGTTTGTACCTTTGCCACCGAAACATGGTTCATAAATGGTGTCTTTATTCAGGATGCTTTTATTTACTGTGGATTAAGTGGCGGCACTCGGAGGGATACCGAGTGCCTTTTTCTTGCTTTCACACAAACACTAACCGCCATCCACGGTTTATTATTCACCACTTAATCCATTCAACAGACAAATGAACAGAAAGAAACAGACACAGACAGAGCTGTCCTATTACGGACTGTATCTCTTGAACCATCTCAGAGAGAACCGTTTTCCACAAGCCAGCGATGCGGACTTTATCCGCGAACGTGCAGACCATGCCGCAGAGGTATATGAGCAGGCACGGCGTGATGCCCTCTTTGCCGATGCGGCACAAGAGCTTGCCATGTCAGCATTGCTGAAAGGTCTCCGCTTTTCCAAGTACAGCATCCTGTATGATGTTGTTGACAGTGAGTTTCCCCTGGAGGTAGCAGTAGAAGATCAGGAAGCGTTTGTCAAGAACCTCCTGCCTTTGGTTGACAACGTGTATTCCATTTACGACCTCACCGATGACGATTTTGCCCAGTCACCGGACTATGACCAGCTCTATACAGAGTTGACGGGAGCCGTAGCCATTTTCATAGAGTCAAATGGCGTACAATAGAAAACAACGGCTGAACGACAACATCAAGGCGATAGAGACGGCATTCATCCTTGACAGGGAACAGCGCACGCCGACCGCCCGTGAGCGTCTCCTTCTGGAGCGTTATTGCGGATTCGGGGGATTGAAGTGCATCCTGAACCCTGCCAGGGAACTGGCGGATGCCGTCCATTGGGCAAAGTCAGACCTTGAATTGTTTGCTCCAACAGTGGAGCTGCATAGACTTATCCGTGAAAACAGCAAGAATGAAAACGAGTACAAACAGTTGATGGACAGTCTGAAACAGTCTGTCCTTACGGCATTCTACACGCCGTCAGCCGTTACGGAGGTTCTGACGGATGTGTTGAAAGAGCATCAGATTATCCCCGAAAAGGTGCTTGAACCCTCGGCAGGTATCGGAGCCTTTGTCGATTCCGTCTTGGATAACAATCCCAAGGCAGACATTATGGCATTTGAAAAAGACCTGCTTACGGGAAAGATACTCCGCCATCTGCACCCGGAGCAGAAAGTGCGCATAGAGGGATTCGAGAAGATAGAAAAGCCTTTCAATGACTACTTCGACCTCGCCATCTCAAATATTCCATTTGGCGATGTTGCCGTATTTGATCCGTCTTATATAGCCATGAAAGGCATGAGGGCACTTGTCACCAGACGCATACACAACTACTTCTTTGTCAAGGCTCTTGATACGGTAAGGGACGGCGGACTGGTTGCCTTCATCACCTCACAAGGCGTATTGAATGCCAAAAACAACAGTGCCGCGCGTTTTATGATGCTCTATCATGCAGATCTCGTGTCAGCGATTCGTCTTCCCAACAACCTGTTCACGGAAAATGCCAATACGGAAGTGGGCAGTGACCTCATCATCCTCCAGAAAAACAGCCAAAAGGAGTCGCTGCGAGGAGACGACAACCTGCTTGATACCGTCTATAATGACGAGAACCGCATTCCGACAAACAACTACTTTCTGGAGCATCCGGAACGCATTATCCATACAACAGCAAAGTTGGATACTGACCCGTTCGGCAAACCTGCAATGATATACACGCATGAGGATGGTGTGGAAGGCATTGCAGAGGATTTGCGAAAGATGCTCCATGAAGACTTTAAGAGGAACCTCAATTTGAACCGATACTTGGGGATAGAGGAAACAAATTCTGAGGAAGTTAAGGAGGTTGAAGAAACAGAAAAGATAGAAGAAACAGAGAAGATAAAGCCTTCCATTGAGGTAAAGCAGAACGATACGGTAGTATCCTTGCAAAAGCAGGAAAAGCCTACTGATGATGCTGAGCTATCCCAAAAGTCCAATCATCAGCAGCCGCCAGTCCAAATGACGCTGTTTGACCTTTGGGGAATGGAAGAAGAAAACCGTCTGACTGTCCATGCTACAAAGAAGAAAGCAGAGGTAACAGTGGGTGCTGCCGCCAAGAAAGTGTCAAGGAAGAGAGCAAGTCCGTTGGTAAAAAGCGTCAATCCGACTTTTGAAGTTGTGACAAAGCCTGTGGAAAAAGAAGAAAAGCCTTCGTTGACAGATGCAAAAGAGCAGGAAACAACACTGGAGACAAAACCAATCCTGTCTGGGGATGAGCCATACGCAAGCATCTCTTGGGAAGAGAATCCGCCAATCAACGGCTTTTACGAGATGATGATGACCATGGCTCCCGAAGACAGGGTGCTGCTGCGCCAAAAGGCGGAACTGCACCGTCAGGAACAACTCAAGGCTCTGGGCGTTGAAGATACGCTTGATCCGAAGTTCAAGCCGCCGATGGAACCGATAGAAGTTCTCAAAGTTCAAATCGGGCATGGACAGTCGAAAGGGAATGAGGCAAAAGAAGATTCCAAGACTCAGAACACATTGAAAGAAACAAATCATGAGCGGGAACAACAAAAAGAGCAAGAAAGAAAGCGGGAAGAGCTGGCAAAGAAGAAAGAGGATGCTATGAAGCCCCGTCCATTTGATGAGAAACTGGAAAGTTTTCATCGTGAGGGTTCTATGGTGCTCGACTCTGCCAGAAACATCGGTGTATTGAAAGACCTTACCAAGTATGGTGCAACCTTCATGCCGTTGGATCTGAATATGGAGCAGAAAGAAAAGGCGGTCTTGTATATCGCCCTCCGTGATGCCTATCAGAAACTTTACACCTATGAAGCGGAAGAACAGACGGAAAACAAGCAGATGCGTGAGAGTCTGAATGCCTATTATGATGCATTCTTCATTCGCTTCGGCAACCTCAATGCCAAGCAGAACGTGAAGTTCATCCTCATGGATGCCTCAGGGCGCGACATGCTGTCATTGGAACGGGTGGAAAACGGACAGTTCACAAAGTCAGACATCTTCGACCACCCGGTCTCTTTTTCGCTTGACGAGGTCAGTCATGTGGATTCTCCAGAGGAAGCGCTCACCGCCTCGCTCAACAAGTTCGGCCGTATCGACTTGCCGTATATGACTGAATTATCGGATATGCCGGAACAGGAACTGACGGAAGCGCTTAAAGGGCGCATCCATTACAATCCGCTCATAGACGGCTACGAGATAGCCGACCGCTTCATTGCTGGCAATGTCATAGAGAAAGCGGAGCGTATAGAAGAATGGTTGAAGGAAAATCCAGACCATGCAATCGTGAGGGAGTCGTTGGAAGCCTTGAAGGCAAGCATTCCCGAACCGATAGCCTTTGAGGACCTGGACTTCAACTTCGGTGAACGTTGGATACCTACAGGTGTGTATTCCGCTTACATGAGCCACCTTTTCAATACACAGGTCTGCATCGTCTATTCCGACAGCATGGACGAATATTCGGCAAAATGCAGTATGAAGACCATGGCTATCACGGATGAGTATATGGTGAAGGGATATTACCGCCACTATGACGGCATGAGTCTTCTGAAACATGCCCTGCACAACACCTGTCCCGACATGATGAAGAGCATCGGTGAGGATGAACACGGCAACGACATCAAGGTGCGTGACAGCGAGGGCATACAGCTTGCCAATGCCAAGATTGACGAAATCCGCAACGGGTTCACTGAATGGCTGGAAGAGCAGTCTGACTCCTTTAAGGAACGCTTGACCACAATGTACAACCGGAAGTTCAACTGCTTCGTGCGTCCGAAGTATGACGGTTCTCACCAGACCTTCCCCGGCCTGGATCTGAAAGCCCTTGGCGGAAAGTATGGCATCAAGAGTGTGTATCCAAGTCAGAAGGACTGTGTTTGGATGCTTTTGCAGAACGGTGGCGGGATATGTGACCATGAGGTGGGTACTGGCAAGACCCTCATCATGTGCATGGCTGCGCATGAGATGAAACGTCTCGGTATGGCTCACAAGCCGATGATTATCGGACTGAAAGCCAATGTTGCGGAGATAGCTGCCACCTATCAGACAGCTTATCCCCATGCGAGGATACTCTATGCCTCGGAGAAGGATTTTTCCACCAAGAACCGTGTCAGTTTCTTCAACAACATCAAGAACAACGACTATGACTGTGTAATCATGTCGCACGACCAGTTCGGGAAGATACCGCAATCGCCAGAACTCCAGCGGCAGATATTGCAGGCTGAGCTTGATACCGTGGAGGAAAACTTGGAAGTGATACGTACGCAGGGCAAGGACGTGTCGAGGGGAATGCTCAAAGGCTTGGAAAAGCGAAAGCAGAATCTGGAGGTGAAGTTGCAAAAGATAGCCTACAGCATCGAGCAGCGCACCGATGATGTGGTGGATTTCCGCATGATGGGCATCGACCACTTGTTTGTGGACGAGAGCCACCAGTTCAAGAACCTCATGTTCAACACCCGTCACGACCGTGTGGCAGGACTCGGCAACAGCGAGGGAAGCCAAAAGGCACTCAATATGCTCTTTGCCATCCGTACCATACAGGAGCGGACAGGCAGAGATCTGGGAGCGACATTCCTGTCGGGAACAACTATCAGCAACTCACTGACAGAGTTGTATCTGCTCTTCAAGTACCTGCGCCCCAAGGAACTGGAGCGTCAGGACATCCGCTGTTTCGATGCGTGGGCGGCAATCTTCGCCAAGAAAACTACCGACTTCGAGTTTAACGTCACCAACAACATCGTACAGAAGGAGCGTTTCCGATACTTCATCAAGGTACCGGAACTTGCTGCTTTCTACAACGAGATAACCGACTATCGCACGGCGGAGGCGGTTGGCGTGGACAGACCGGAGAAGAACGAGATTCTTCATAACATACCACCGACACCCGAGCAGGAGGACTTCATCCAAAAGCTGATGGAGTTTGCCAAGACGGGTGATGCCACCATCCTCGGCAGACTGCCATTGTCGGAAACAGAGGAAAAGGCGAAGATGCTCATAGCCACAGACTATGCCCGAAAGATGGCACTCGACATGCGCATGATAGACCCAACTTGTGAGGACCATCCCGACAACAAGGCGAGCCATTGTGCGAAGATGATAGCTGACTATTACAAACGCTATGACAATTACAAGGGCACGCAGTTCGTATTCTCAGATCTTGGCACATACAGACCTGGGGAATGGAACGTGTATTCAGAAATCAAGCGTAAGCTGATAGAGGATTATGGAATACCTTCATCTGAAATCCGCTTCATTCAGGAGTGCAAGAACGAGAGGGCAAGAAAGGCGGTGATAGCAGCCATGAACGAGGGTTCGGTACGAGTATTGTTCGGCTCCACATCCATGTTGGGTACAGGCGTAAACGCACAAAAACGGTGTGTGGCTATCCATCATTTGGACACACCGTGGGTGCGACATGAAGTCGCATAGATAATTGTTGGAATGATACTTTAAGTATCAGCTTTAACCCGCTGTTCCGTCAGCGGTAGCCTACCGACCGATGCACCTTAATGTTGTATTAAGCGGTCGGGACAAAGTACACTTTCGCAAGACAAGACAGAACCGTGAGGGGAAGTCAAGTATGGTTAGTATCATACCGTAGAGTGGCGAGGCTGGATAGTATGGTTAGCGTAAGCGAACTGTTAGTAAACTTCGTAATGTCGTAAAAGAGTGCAAGATACTGATACACTCTACCCAAAATGGGATGCGGTCAGATAATCCTCTCCATGGTAGGATTACACGGATGTAAAGACCGTCGGAGGATGAGACAGAACCTAACCTATCCGTTAGTTATCTATGTGGAACATGGTAAGCCTGTATATCTCCTGTCAGACAAAAGACAGGTAAGCTGAAAGTAATGGATGCTGAATGATGTGCAGGTATAAGATAACAGAGAAAGCGAATGCCGTTCTGTAATGGGACGGATAGGGTTTGAGCCACTTATCACGAGTTGACAAGGGACAACATCAACCTACCACGAAAGTGGGCAGACTTCTGTGGTAATGTTTGGGAGGCAAATACCCAACATTAGCCAAATGGTAATTCTTTACAATAAACTTTTAGAACTTTTTAAAGTAGGAATGCAAATGAACGATAAAATCAAAGAAAATCTCCTCGACCAATCGTGTGCGCCGACTGACAACCTGCAATCAAATTGGGACAGAATAGACTGGACTAAGGCGGAGCAAGCTGTTAAGAAGCTTCAAGCTCGTATTGTAAAGGCTCAGAAGGAAGGCAGACATAACAAGGTGAAAGCCTTGCAATGGACGCTTACCCACTCTTTTTACGCAAAAGCCTTAGCCGTAAAGAGGGTTACTTCTAACGGGGGTGGTTGTACTCCTGGGGTTGACAAAGAAATATGGGATACCCCTAAAGCTAAAACGCAAGCAATAACCCAACTCAAACGCAGAGGCTACCAGCCAATGCCGCTGAGAAGAGTTCATATCAAGAAGAGCAACGGCAAACTGCGACCGTTGGGAATACCGACAATGAAAGACAGAGCCATGCAAGCACTCTATCTTATGGCATTGGAGCCTGTATCAGAAACTACAGCTGATACTCGTTCATACGGTTTCCGCAAGGAACGCTGCTGTATGGATGCAATACAGCAATGTCATAACATTCTCCGAAAGGGATATTCTCCCGAATGGATTTTGGAGGGTGACATAAAAGGGTGTTTTGACCATATCAGCCATGAGTGGTTACTTGCCAATATCCCAATGGATAAGGCAATACTCCGAAAATGGTTGAAATGTGGCTATGTTTTCAACAAGCAAATGTTCCCGACCGAGGAAGGAACACCGCAAGGTGGTATAATTTCTCCGACACTTGCCAATATGACTTTGGACGGATTGCAGAAAGCTCTTGCAGATAGATATAAGCGCCATCATGTTAATGGTAAGTTGTATTCACCAATGGTGAACCTTGTACGTTATGCGGATGATTTTATCATCACTTGCGAGAACAAGGAAACTCTTGAAAATGAAATCAAGCCATTGGTTGCTGAATTTATGTCTGAAAGAGGTCTGACCTTATCAGAGGAAAAGACGGTGATAACCAACGTGCATGACGGTTTTGATTTTCTTGGCTTTAATATCCGCAAATACGGCAAGGACATATTGACCAAGCCGACAAAGAAATCCGAGAAACGCTTTATGGAGAATATCCGTAAGGTAATTAAGGAGAACAAGGGTTGCAGACAGGAGTCGTTAATCAGAATGTTGAACTCTAAAATCCGAGGATGGGGAGGTTATTATCAGCATGGAGCGACACGTGATTCATTTCACAGAATCGACCATCAGATATTCCTCTCACTATGGCAATGGGCAAAACGCCGTCATTCCAAGAAAGGGAAACAGTGGATAAAAGACCGATATTGGCATGACATTCGAGGGAACAAATGGACTTTCGCTTCAAAATTCAAGAAACCAAACGGAAAGGAAGACCAATTGACATTATTGTCTCTGACTTCATCGTTTCCATTCCTGCAATACACGCAGATTAAAGGAGACATGAACCCGTTTGATGCAGACTGTCGTCTGTACTTCTATAAAAGAAAGAAGTCGAAAATGCTTGTTACGCTAAAAGGACGCAAGTCACTGCTGTACCTATGGGAAAAGCAAGGACGCAAATGTCCTATATGCGGTGAGCCTATTGATACGCACAAGGCATGGAATGTCCTGCCAACCGTTCAAAACGGAAAGAAATGCAATCTGTTGGTTCATGATGAATGTTTTAAATTATCCCGCAAATCAAATGGAAACAAGAAGTAGTTTGAGCCGGTCTCTGCATACAAACAGAGGCTTAGAAAAGCTTGAGCCGTATGAGGGGAAACTCTCATGTACGGTTCTTAGGGGGGAAGAGGGCAGCAATGCCCTTGACCTACCCGATCGACCGTCAGACTTGGCACAGCGTGACGGTCGAGGTGTGCGTGCCGGCAACGAGATTGCCAAAATCTATGCCGACAATAAGGTGGATGTCATTATTTATGCGGTGGAAAAGTCGCTTGACTCGTACAAGTTCAACCTCCTGCACTGCAAGCAGACTTTTATCTCGCAGTTGAAAAGCGGAGCCTTGGGAGCGAGAACCATTGACGAGGGAGCGATGGACGAGAAATCGGGCATGAATTTTTCAGAGTATATGGCTATTCTCTCCGGAAATACCGACTTGCTTGACAAGGCGAAGCTGGAGAAGAAGGTTGCTTCTCTGGAGGGTGAGCGCAAATCGTTTAACAAGGGCAAGCGTGACTCAGAAACAAAATTGCAGTCAAAGACGGCAGAGCTGGGCAACAACAAGGCCTCTCTCAAGGGAATGACCGAGGACTACGGCAAGTTTATGGGCAAAGCCAAGAAAGACAAGGACGGCAACATCCTCAACCTCATCACTCTTGATGGTGTGGAGTCCACGAACTTAGAGGTTATAGGAAAGCATCTGCAAATGTTGGCGGAGAAAGAGACAACTGGCGGACAATACAAGCGGATTGGAGAAATCTACGGATTCCCTGTCAAGATTGTCAGCAAGACAAGTTTCGAGAATGGTCTTCCATTTGTTGACAACCGCTTTTTTGTCGAGGGCAATTACAAGTACCAGTACAACTACGGTCACATTGCCAAGTCGGACCCGATAGCAGCGGCAAACAACTTTCTGAATGCCTTACAGAAGATACCAAGCTACATTGAGCAGTATGATTCAAGATGCAAGGCTTTGGAGAAAGAGATACCGCAGCTGGAAGAGATAGCTGGCAAGACTTGGAAGAAAGAGGAAGAACTGAAAGGTCTTAAAGCGGAACTGGCGGCGTTGGATAGAAAAATACAGTTAGAATTGGCACCACCACAGGAGCAAGATACTGCTGAAAAACACGAAACAAAGAATATAGAAACAGAACATAGCATAGTTGGAAAACAAGCACGCTCCGTCTGTCGGTTATGACACCTAATTATATATAAGGGTATCTTGATGTTTTTTGTATATAAATAGACAACCTATAGTTGAATGGTTTAAGGAACAGTGGAATAATATAAGGTTACAAACACAGTGTCGTTTCAAACCTTAATATACTTTTTACAAGAACAAAGAAGGCAGCTTACTATATTTACTATATTAGGGTAAACTGCCTCTTTGTTGCTTTTATAATTGATATGTTAAAGACAACATAACATTTCCAGAATGTTGTTTGTATCTAACATAGGATGTGTAAGTTGGTGTAACATTTTGTTTTAACCAATTGATTCCGTTAAGGTGAAAGATATTCGTACCAGAAAGTTTGCATGTGAATTTCTTGATTTTATAGGAAATGGAAAAATCAATATCTCGCAATATCTTACTTCCGCTTGTATTCTCAATCTTGTTCCACTTGCCGGTAACAAAACTGGCGAACTTGTTCTTCGCAAATATTAGTTTTGCAGTTCCACCAATTTCCTTGTCACTAGAATCGATGTTTAAGTCGGTAACTTTATTTGTCAACTTGTTGTACAAACCGTCAATTTCAACATTGAAAGGAATCTTAAA
>OLOC01001429.1_pt1 | contig 13948 bp, 12 predicted proteins | sample 1643111 | NCBI WGS metagenome assembly OLOC01 (sample SAMEA3136633, study PRJEB25190) | human gut metagenome
TCTAAATCCACATGAGCTCGCTCATAAGTGGATGAAAGACCTTGGGACCCGCCCCCAACATCTTACCTATAGGATTAGTATGAATGTTACTCCATACATGGACTGTTTTGAATATCCAGTTTTTATATTTTTAACCAGACCAGTTTTTTCATTGCAAGGTCATCTCGCATAGCTGGTTATTACACAAAAAAGAATGCTTCGAAAATTCAAAGCATTCCTTAAACTTTTCCAGACTATCTGAACATTAGAGATTATTGGCTTTTGTCTCCATTATATTCAATAGCATATTTTACAGCTTCATGGATGTCGCCAATTTCAACACCGGATTATACTCATAAATTGTTTTGAGAAATTCATTTTCCTGAATCATAGCAATCATGCTTTTTCCGATTCCGGTTGTGTACAACATTGTGATCACAAGAAATACCAGCCACACGATTATCAGTACCATCAGCATACCAAGCACACCACCTGCCAGGCGATTCACCAGTCCGACTACCGGAAGCTCCGACACCACATTCAACGAAAAAATAATCGCCCGAAGTATGATCGAAACAACTATAAATGTCAGTAAAAATGCCGCTACATTAATAATCAATTTTGCCATATAAGCAGGCACATAACTCACAAATCCGGTCACACCAAGCTTATCGTAGATCTCACTGTTATTGTTCGTCAGAAGCAGATTCTTAAATACTGATGGTATGTCCGCATTCTCGATTGCCGAGATCTGCATATCTCGTGGAATTTCGATGTTTTCCGGTGACTCAGTCCCATTATCTGCACTCTGCTGATTAATGCCATCCAAGATATTCCGCGAAATCCCCATTTCTGCCAGATCATTCTTGCTGATATCACCGTTTGCAATATCTTCTACGGTAATGCCAAGTTCATTTAATCTGTCTTCGTCCACGCCCGCTGCCTTCAGCGCATTCCGAATCTGGTCTTCTTTATTCGTTCCGCCTTCTTCGCTGTTTCCCATGGCCATCCCGGCAATTGTAGACTCTATCTTCGTCTCCAGAACATCCTGTGCAGGTGTCATCTTTGTAATTCCTTTACTCACATACGGTGTCAAAAAGAAGACCAGCACAAATGTCACGATTGTTGCCAGAATTGATACTGTGATTTTAATCGCCCCTCTTGCGATACCTATGATCAGACCGAGCAAAAAAGCTCCTGCCACAACGGCCACTAACCAGTTATCCATATATTTCTCCTTACTTTACAAACCGGACAACTTCCATCCCATTTGCACTCATCACTATATATTTGTTCACTCCGAATGTAGGGAATATCTCCAGAATAACATCATCCACTTCACCCTGATATTTATGAATGCCGTTACGGGTATAAACACTACATTTTTTACCATCGTACATCAATACCTGACTGCCACTGATCTTCACATTGGCATAGTCACCGTTAAAGTCTTCCGACAGGATCTTCTTGCCCGATTTATTATACAGGCACAGTTCGTATCCACCTTTTCCTTCATTTTTTAAAACCAGACCGATATATTTGTCACTGTAAAATGCACTCTTGATCTTTTTATTTATTGTAATATTCTTGGAAAGCTTCGGCTTCTCTGCACCTTTGTAAATGAGCAGACTGTTATCTGTCACTACTGCTGATGTATCCGCATTCATATAATATGCTGATGCAGCCACAACTCCAGGATACTCGTCTGATGTCACTTCATAATCCTGACTCTTCTCCTTGGTTCCATCAAAGCTATAATATACTACTTTGGTCAGAATCTGACCTTTCTGCACACTGAGATAGGATACCAGAAGCATCTTGCCGTCCTCCGACAGACTGACATCCATTGGATATCCCGTACCAGAGAGAGATGTGGTAAGCTCTACAAGCACATTCCCTTCCGCATCATAGCAGACCAGCTTCGGTGAGGCATTGGTCGTAAGTACTGCACAGACAATCCCCTGTGAAGACACGGATACCCTTTCTACCGGAAGTGCCGTCTGCATCTCGCCTTTCAGACCTTTTTTATCCATAACCATGATCGTATTGCCACCTTTGTCGGCTACAACCACTGCTTCATCTTGCCACGTATTTACAATGGGATTCTTAATCTGATAAGGTTGATTCCACTCTTCATCACCCTTACGGTTCACCAGCGCGATACCATCCTTACTGTATTTCAACACTCCATTACCAAATTCCAGATAGCTTACATTCCCTTCTGCATTGATCTCATAAGTCGTACTGACTCTGGATGTCGTATAGGTTCTCAGATTAACCACCAATACCATTGCTACAACTACGACGATGATCAGAACCGCCGCGATAATCCTCTTTGTCTTCTGACTCTTCCTATGCTTACGCACCTGTTCGTCAATCTCCTCCTGCACGCCATCTTCTTCCCGGAGCTCCTTCAACACTTCATCAATCAGTGCATCGGTCTCATCCTCATGATTCTCTACTATATGTATATCTGATTTCTTCTTTCGTCTCATTTTTATCCCCTTTACTCTATAGTAACGGTTTTATTCAACATTCCATTTACTGCCTACTTAGACTTCCTTATCATACCACACTTTTATGGCAATAACAATTTCTGTCCGATGAATATCAGATTCCCATCTTTTAATCCATTCATCCTGCAGATTGCATCCGTTTCTGAAGTTGTCCCATAGAGCTTTTTGCTGATCAGATCCAGGGTATCTCCCTTCTGTACCACATAATAATCCTCAGATGAGCCCTGCAGTTCCTCCTGAATCGTAGACGGATCCGGTGTGGTTCCTCCATTCGTCTCCTGCGATGCTTCATCAGTTCCGCCCGCATTCTCTCCCTGGTCACCCTGCCCGGTCTGCTCTGCGATCTGCTGATCACTCTGCTCATCTTGCTGCGCATCCTGGCTCTGCGTTTCCTGTGTATCCTGATTATTCTGCGCATTCTTTCCGGATGATCCGTTTGCTCCCATATTCGAAGACAACGTTTCGATCGAATTCTGCACGGAATTCATTTTATCATAATTATTCATGGTTGAGATACCGATTGCAAGCACTATCACAACTAACAGGACGCTTGTCAGATATACGTATCTGGATTCCCGCCTCTGCTCTCTGACTTCCATCCGCCCTTTTATGGTGCTGCGAAAATCCTTTGCAGCTCGATCCTCAACCACTTCGCTGGGTGTCACGCCAATCTGCCTGCGTTCCCGGATCATGTAACTCTGCATGTCCGGATTCTTTTCATAAAATATATAATGCCCGCCAATCTCCATCAATTCTTTAAATTTATAGGCAAAATACAGTTCTTCTTCCTGTCCTTTCAAGATCAATAAACTGTTCTTTTCCGGCATTAATTTTTCGTGCGCTTTTGCCATTTCCCGACTTAATGCAAGCGGTCTGTCCGGTACAGTCTGAAACCATCCTATAATGTCCATTTCATGGAAATATTCCCGGCTCTCCACCTTTGCCGTTTCCAATTCTTCTTTCGTGATCACTGGATCTATTTCCTCCGAAATACTATCCTTCACCTGCAAGGCACCGGTCACAAAGATACATTCTTCTCCCTCAATCTGCACCTTTTCTCCCAGCAAAAATGCCGTTATCGTCACTTCTCTTCCCTGTTCTTCCAATTGATTCAGAAATGTCTCCACATAATCTTCCACGTAAATGCGCGGACTGTCACTGACATTTCCGATCTGTTTTACATTTTTTGGAAATTGTCTCTCCATTTATACTCACCTCACCCAATATTTGCGCCTATCATAGCACGTAATCTGCGCGTATTTTAGCAATCGGTGAGATCTGTTTTCACAAAGTTTCTTCTTTTTCTCCTGCGGTATGCGAAAAAGCGCCCCGGCAATTGCCGCAGGCGCTTCTCTTCTGTCGTTATCCTATTGATGATGTCGAAATATCTCTGATATCTACAACTGTTCAGAGCACCTGAAAATCTGCTCAGCCCTGAACAGTTACAAACTGACTGTTATACAGATTCGCATAGAAACCGCCTGCTGCCAGCAGTTCTTTGTGGTTCCCCTGCTCGATAATACTTCCGTCTTTCATAACCAGAATCACATCTGCCTCTCGGATCGTTGAGAGTCTGTGTGCTACAATAAAGCTGGTACGTCCCTTCATCATTTTTGCAAATGCAGACTGAATCTTCATTTCCGTACGTGTATCAATGGAAGATGTTGCTTCATCCAGAATCAGCATCATTGGTAGACACAACATGGCTCTCGCGATACACAACAGCTGTCTTTGTCCGGCTGACAGATTACCGCCGCCACCTGTGATCATGGTATCATATCCCTTCGGAAGTCTGCGGATAAAGGAATCTGCATGAGCTGCCTTCGCTGCCTCTATAACCTCTTCCTCCGTGGCATCTGGTTTGCCATAAGCGATATTCTCCCGAACTGTTCCGGTGCAGAGCCAGGTATCCTGAAGCACCATCCCATATCTTCCCCTCAGATCATGTCTTGTCATATCCCGGATATCTGCGCCATCTACGCGGATCTCACCGGAATCCACATCATAGAATCTCATCAGCAGATTGATGATCGTTGTCTTACCACACCCGGTCGGCCCGACAATCGCCACACGCTCACCAGAATTCACCTTCAGATTCAGATCTTTGATCAGTGGTCTGTCCGGCACATACCGGAATGCTACGTGGTCAAGTTCCACCTCACCTTTACACTCCGGGCTGATTGCCGGATCTTTTTCCGGCACTTGATCTGCCTCTTCCAGAATATCAAAAATACGTTCCGCACAGGAAATCGCATTCTGCAACTCTGTTACCACACTGCTGATCTCATTAAATGGCTTCGCATACTGACTGGCATAATTCAGGAACACGCTCAACTGCCCGATGGTAATACCGCCGGATACTGTAAAAAATGCTCCGATCAATGTAATCACCGCATACACGATATTATTCACCAGACGGGTACTGGGATTGGTCAGACTGGAAAAGAATGTTGCCTTCATCGCCACCTGTTGTAATTTATCATTTACCTCATCGAATTCTGCAAGTTTCTCCTCTTCCAGACCAAATGCTTTGACTACGCGCTGTCCTTCTACCAGCTCATTGATCATGGCAGTCTGCTCACCACGGATTGCCGCCTGTGCCTCAAAAAACTTATGAGTTGCGGAAGCAATAAATCTTGCAACCAGGATAGACAGCGGCGTCAATATCAATACCGTCAGTGCAATCAGTGTATTCAGATACAGCATAATTCCAAGAATCGCTACAATCGTGATCACTCCAGAAAATAACTGGGTAAATCCCATCAGCAGACCGTCCGCAAAGGTATCCACATCCGCTACCATACGGCTGACCAGATCTCCGGTCGGATGATTATCCAGATAAGCAAGTGGCAAACTGTGCATTTTCCTGCTGACCTTATCACGCATATCTCTGCACACCCGGTACGTAACCCGGTTATTAAATGCCGCCATAATATACTGCGCTGCTGCCGCGATCACAGCTACCACTCCAAGGATGAGCAGATAATGATCACGGTCGCCATGCGCCGCTGCTCCTTCTGCAAAGGTATCGATCACATTCCCCGTAAACACCGGGATCAGCAGACTCGCTGTTACGCTGAGCAGTGCACACAGCAGGCTGCACAGCACATATAACTTATACGGGCGGATCAGAAATAATATCTTTTTCCATGTACGTTTTTCTTTCATGATCTCGCCTCCGTTTTCTTTTCAAACTGACTTTCGTAAATTTCCCGGTATACCTGACAGGATGCAAGCAGTTCCTCGTGGGTGCCAACACCTGCCATCTGTCCGTCATCCAGTACCAGAATCTGATCTGCATGAGCGATCGTTCCTGCACGCTGACTGACGATAAACACGGTTGTTTCTTCCGGCAATGTTTTTAATGCTTTCCGAAGTGCCGCATCGGTCGCGTAATCCAGCGCCGATGAGCTGTCATCCAATATCAGGATATCCGCCTGGGCGATCAATGCTCTCGCAATGGTAAGACGCTGTTTCTGTCCTCCGGAGAAATTAGCACCGCCCTGTTCTACCGGCTCATCCAGTCCACCAGCCTTTCCGCGGACCACTTCAGCTGCCTGGGCAATCTCCAATGCTATCCACATCTCATCCTCTGTAGCATCCGCTTTTCCCATTAGAAGATTACTTCGGATTGTCCCGGTAAACAGCTGTGCCTTCTGAGGCACGATTGCCACCTTCTCCCGCAACGCCTCCTGACTCCAGTTCTGGATCGGCTCACCGTTCAAATAGACATTCCCCTTCGCCGCATCATAAAATCGCAGGATCAACTGCACCAGCGAAGATTTACCACTTCCCGTACCTCCGATGATTCCGATCGTCTGTCCTTTCTTTGCCGTAAATGTAATATCCGTCAGAGAGTCTGCTCCCGCACCTGCATAGCGCATATCTACATGATCAAACCGAACTGCCTCTGCTGTCTCGGTTCCTTTTGCATTTCCATCAAAGGTCATTGAACTTTCCATATCCAATACCTGACCGACACGTCCCATACTTGCAAGTGACTTGCTGATGATAACGATCAGATTAGCAAGCTTCACAAGTTCCACCAGAATCTGATTAATATAGTTGATCAGTGCAATAATGTCTCCGGAAAAGAGCACACCCCCCTCTACCATACCGGAACCAAACCAAAGAACAGCAATGATAACTGCATTAATTGTCACATAAGTCAGTGGATTCATGATTGCCGACATATCTCCCACATGAATCTGCGCGTGCAGCAGCTTACTGTTGCGTTCTGCGAAGTTCTTAATCTGCGTCTCTTCTCTTCCAAATGCACGAATCACACGTACACCTGTCAGATCTTCCCTTGTCGCCTCGGTGATCTTATCCAGCTTTTGCTGCGTACGTCTATATAACGGAGCCGTCAGCTTCATTACACCAAACACGATAATAAACAGTACCACAATCGCTGCGACAAACAACCGTGCCATCTTCGCATTGATCGTAAATGCCATGATCATCGCGCCGAATACAATGAACGGACTCCTCATAAACAGACGCAGCGTCATATTCAGTCCATTCTGCACCTGATTCACATCACTGGTCATACGTGTGATCAGTGTTGCCGCTCCTGTCTGATCAAATTCTGTGAGGCTGAGACTCTGGATCTTGTCCAACAGTTCATGCCGAAGTCCTGCGGATGTTCCCGTTGCCGCTCTCGCCGCAAAATACTGTGCGGTAAAACTACAGGTAAGTCCAAGCAGTGCCATCATAAGCAGTAATCCGAAATGTGTCAGTATATAATGCGTATCCCTGCCTGCAATTCCCACATCGATCAGATCTGCCACGATCAGTGGCACGATCAGGTCAAAGCATGCTTCCAGCATCTTAAACAGCGGCGCAAGTATACTTTCTTTTTTGTATTTTTTCAAATACGGTATCAGATATTTCACGTTCTCATTCTCCTGTTGTCCCGTAACTGTTCCATACAGTTACCTGCATTTTACATTCTATAACTTTATAACATTTCCAGTATATTACAGATCGCCTTGAACTTCAAATATTACTACTTTATATTGCCCTGAAAATTGTATTCCAAACCACGTTTAACAACTGAAAAATGGGAGAAACTACCTATGATATTATTGACACAATTCAAGGAGGAACCATTTATGGATTACAACATGTTCTGTTATCAATGTCAGGAAACTGCCGGAGGCTCCGGCTGTACACGCGTCGGTGTCTGCGGCAAACGGCCTTCCGTATCGAATCTGCAGGATCTCTTAGTGTATGTCACAAAAGGACTATCCGCAGTTACAACCAGACTCCGTGAGGAAGGAATGCCAGTCTCCGGTAATGTCAACCATCTTGTTACATTCAATCTGTTTGTGACAATCACCAATGCCAATTTCGACGATGACTTCATTACTGATCGCATCATTAAAACTCTCGAACAGACGCAGCTTCTTCTACGTCAGTTAAAGGATACTTCTGATCTTCCGGACGCTTCGACCTGGTATGGGGCTGTCGATACCTTTACCGAAAAAGCTGCAGAATCTGGCATCTTATCCAGCGATGATGACGATATCAACTCGCTTCGGGCTCTGATTACGTACGGACTCAAAGGATTATCCGCTTACACAAAGCATGCCAACGCCCTGCTTCAGGACAGTGAAAAACTGGATGCATTTATCCAACGGGCATTAGCCGATACCTTAGATGATGAACTGACTGTTCCTGAGCTTGTAGATCTGACTCTGGAAGTCGGCAGACACGGTGTCGAGGGAATGGCACTCCTGGACAAAGCTAACACCGACGCTTACGGGAATCCTGAAATTACCAACGTCCGGATTGATGTTGGAACACGCCCGGGCATTCTGGTATCTGGTCACGACCTGCGGGATCTGGAAATGCTCTTAGAGCAATCAAAAGACAGTGGCATCGACATTTATACCCACTCCGAAATGCTTCCTGCCAACTACTATCCCGCCTTCAAGAAATACAATCATTTCTATGGCAATTACGGCGGTTCCTGGTGGAAACAAAAAGAAGAATTTGAAGCATTCCGCGGTCCGATCCTCATGACCACCAACTGTCTCGTTCCGCCAAATTCCAGTTATCAGGACCGTATCTACAACACTGGTCCTGTGGGCTATCCTGGCTGCCATTACATTCCGGGCGGAATCGGAGAAGAGAAAGATTTCTCGGAGATCATCGAGCACGCAAAAAAATGCCCACCTCCGGAACAACTGGAAAGCGGCACGATCGTCGGCGGTTTCGCCCATGCACAGGTCTTCGCACTCGCCGACCAGATCGTAGACGCCGTCCGTTCCGGTGCCATACGCAACTTCGTCGTCATGGCAGGATGCGACGGACGTTTTAACAGTCGCGAATATTATACGGAATTTGCCAAAGCACTCCCGAACGATACTGTCATCCTGACCGCCGGCTGCGCCAAATACCGCTACAACAAATTAGATCTCGGCAATATTAACGGTATTCCACGTGTACTGGATGCCGGACAGTGTAACGACTCTTATTCCATTGCCGTCATCGCGCTGAAATTGCAGGAGTTGTTCGGTCTGGATGATATTAATGAGCTTCCGGTCATTTACAATATTGCCTGGTATGAACAGAAAGCTGTATTGGTGCTGCTGGCGCTGTTGTCTCTCGGAATCAAGAATATCCATCTCGGTCCGACACTGCCAGCATTCTTAAGCCTAAATGTTACCAAAGTGCTGGTTGAGAACTTTGGAATCGCAGGAATTACTACCGTAGAAGAAGATATGAATCTGTTTTTCGGTAATTAACCATGCAAAAAACGGATGTGCAAAAATCTACTTTGATTTTACACATCCGTTTTATTTATCTGTTCATCTTTACACTTACTTTTTTCCCTGAAAATGCAATTCCAAACTTCAATATATCTTTCATTCCATCGTTCTTCATATCAGCATCATATCTTCTATCATCAATCTGATCCAATGCTTCATCCGCAAGCACATCCAAAGATTCTATATCCATGTCTTTCTACCATTTAAGTTCCATGATAATTCCCGGATATCTCACTTCTCTCGGAAACATACTGATATCATATCTTCCATCTCCGGATTCCCGGTTCGATGTTATCTTATACTGATTATCCATCAATGCGATCAGTCCCAATACCAGACCGTGATAGAATCCTTCTGCCCCGGCATTATAAAAACTGGTGGATTTATCCATGTACTCACCAATTGCCTTTTGAAGCTTACTGTGATCATTTGTAAAAAGACTTTCCACGATCTTATTGGCTGTGGTTCTTGTAATCGCTCCGATCTGCAGCAAATGTGACAGAATCTCCGTCTTATAGGCTGCTGCGATCGATCTGTAGACTACATTCTGGTCAATCCTCGCAACTACTTTTTCGCCTTGTAGGAGTGAATATAATTTCTCGGTTATATCGTCTGTGGCAATCTTTAACACGTCTTCCAGAATCTTATTCTTCCCGGTGTTCACCCAGTATGCCTGCGGTATACATCCTCTGGAAATATAATTAATGACTGACCACGGATTGTAGATATCTTCTTTACCAAATAAATATCCGTCATACCATTCACGAAGTTCCTTTTTCTTCTCAGGCACTTTATAATATTCCAGCATCGCCTGTACTTCCGTTTCAGTAAAGCCAAAATAATTATCATATTCCTCGTCCATCACAGAATTAACCGTCAAATTATTAAGGCCGCTGAAAATACTTTCCTGTGCTATCCGAAGGATGCCAGTCAGAAAGCCATATGAAAGATTCTTATTATCCTTAAATGCTCCTGAAAAGAAATTGCGCATGAATCCTATAATCTCTTTATCAATTTGTTTTGATATTTTGCGAATACAATATGCTTATTGCACAAAAAACGCCCCGGCTATTGCCGGGACGCCTGTCCTACATATCATATATTTCTTATACGAATGCTTTTACTTTCTCATAAATGCTGTCTGCATCTAAGCCATATTTCTTAACCAGTTCCGCTGCCGGACCAGACTCGCCGAATACATCGTTGATTCCGATTCTAAGCTGCTTTGTAGGCGCTTTCTCAGTAAGAACTTCTGCTACTGCTCCGCCAAGTCCACCGATTACAGAGTGCTCTTCTGCTGTAACAACCTTACCGGTCTTCTGAGCTGATGCAACGATCAGATCAGCATCGATAGGTTTGATTGTGTGGATGTTGATTACTTCTGCATCAATTCCATCTGCCGCAAGCTTCTCAGCTGCTTCCAGACAGTTAGCTACCAGGATACCTGTTGCGATAATTGTAACGTCTTTACCTTCTCTGAGGGTAACTCCTTTACCAATCTCGAACTTGTAATCCGGCTTGTCATTGATTACCGGAACTGCTGCACGACCAAATCTCATGTAAACAGGTCCCTCATATTCATATGCTGCGAATACAGCTGCTCTTGCCTCAACATCATCTGATGGGCAGATAACTGTCATTCCCGGAATTGTTCTCATAAGAGCAAGATCCTCATTGCACTGATGTGTAGCACCGTCTTCACCTACTGTAATACCAGCATGTGTAGCACCGATCTTAACATTCAGGTGTGGATATCCGATGGAGTTACGTACCTGCTCAAATGCACGTCCTGCTGCGAACATTGCAAATGTACTTGCAAATGGTACTTTACCTGTAGTAGCAAGTCCTGCTGCCACACCCATCATATTAGCCTCTGCGATACCACAGTCGATATGACGCTCTGGGAAAGCTTTCATAAATACAGCTGTCTTAGTAGCGCCGGCAAGGTCAGCGTCCAGCACTACGACGTCTGCATGCTCTTTACCAAGTTCTGCTAATGCATTACCGTAACTTTCTCTTGTTGCAATCTTCTTTACTTCTGACATATCGCTTCACCTACTTTCTTCAAATCTTCCATAGCGATAGCATACTGCTCATCGTTCGGAGCTGAGCCATGCCATTTAGCCTGATTCTCCATAAAGGATACGCCCTTACCTTTTACAGTCTTGGCGATAATTGCTGTCGGCTGTCCTTTTGTCTCTCTTGCTTCCTTAAATGCAGCAGCAAGCTGATCAAAGTCATGTCCGTCTACATTAATCACATGGAAATTGAATGCCTCAAACTTCTTATCGATCGGGTATGGAGAATTAACCTTTGTGATCTCTCCATCGATCTGCAGGTTATTATTATCAACGATCACTACCAGGTTGTCCAGTTTCTTATGAGCTGCAAGCATAGATGCCTCCCATACCTGTCCTTCCTGAATCTCTCCATCTCCAAGGAGTGTGTATACACGATAGTCCTCTCCAGACAGCTTAGCTGAAAGAGCCATGCCGACTGCAACTGAGATTCCCTGTCCCAGAGAACCTGAAGACATATCTACACCTGGAGTGTGCTGCATACATGGATGTCCCTGCAGGTAAGATCCTACATGACGGAATGTCTTAAGATCTTCTACCGGAAAATATCCTCTCTGTGCCAGTACAGAATAGTAACCTGGAGTTGTGTGTCCTTTGGACAATACAAAACGGTCTCTGTCTGCTTTGTTAGGATCTTTTGGATCTACATTCATTTCTTCAAAATACAGATATGTGTAAATATCTGCTGCTGATAATGAACCACCCGGATGTCCGGATTTTGCGCTATGTACGGCCTCAATGATGCCTTTGCGTACTTCATTAGCAGTCTTCATCAATTCAACTTTGTTCATGAAAATTGCCTCCTATTATGTTTGCTTCCTTCTTAGTAACCCAAGTATTTTTATTATATCCACAAAAATAATATCGGTCAATAGATGTTCCAAAATCACCACATTTTATACAAATGTTCAGAACACATTTGCGTTTTATTTCACTTAGAGTTCTGTTCTGCCTTCCAGCGCGCGAAGCAATGTCACTTCATCAATATACTCCAGATCGCCTCCGACCGGCACCCCACTCGCGATCCTGCTGACCTTGATCCCGGTCGGCTTAATCAGCTTACTGATATACATCGCTGTTGTCTCGCCTTCCAGGCTGGAATTAGTCGCAATGATCACTTCGTTCACATCTCCCTGCAGACGCTGCATCAGTTCCTTCAACTTAATATCTCCGGGACCGATACCAAGCATCGGCGAGATAGCTCCGTGAAGCACATGATAGACTCCTTCGTATTTGCCCGTCTTTTCATAAGCCGCCAGATCTCTGGTCGTCTCTACTACCATAATGGTCTTATGATCACGCTTGCTGTTGCGACAGATCGGGCAGAGTTCCTGATCCGTAAGTGTGTAACAGCAGCTGCAATATCTTACATTCTCTCTGGCGTCAACCATAGAATCTGCAAGCTCTTTCACTTGCTCTTTAGGCATATGGATCAGGTGAAATGCCAGACGCTGCGCAGACTTCGGACCAATGCCCGGAAGTCTGGACAGTTCTTCGATCAGTTTCGAAATCTGACTACTATAATAATCCATAATTAGAACATTCCCGGCATATTCATGCCGCCTGTCAGCTTAGACATACTTCCTGCTGCAGCCTGATCCACCTGTGTCAACGCTTCATTGACAGCAGCTACGATCAGATCTTCTAACATCTCAACATCATCCGGATCTACTACTTCTTCGTCAAGCTTTACAGACAGAAGCTGCTTTTTGCCAGATACCTTCACCTCTACTGCACCGCCTCCGGCTGTAGCCGTGTACTCTTTCGCTTCCATTTCTTTTGCCTGTTCTTCCATCTGACGCTGCATCTTCTGCGCCTGTTTCATAAGATTTGCCATATTTCCAGGCATTGCTCCGCCTGGGAATCCACCACGTTTTGCCATGGTCTGTATCCTCCTTTAATCTCTGTTAGTCTTCAATGGTAATATCCATGTGAATCATTTTTTGTATATCCACAAAACTATCTTCAAAATGTCTGCCTTCTTCCACGTGGCGGACATCTATCTCCATAGTCTTGCCGATTTTTTCTTCAATGAGATGTATGATCTCTTCCTTGTGCTCTGGCTTCGCCACGAATCCGGCACTTACTTCATCCGGCAACACGATCAGCAGCCTGTCATTCTCACCTGCGCTGAGTCTTGCCTGTTTCAGATACTGCTTTAGCATCATCGACGCATTATCTGCGATACTGCGGAAGTTCTTTGCCACATTCCGAATATCTTCGGATAATGCCTTCGGAAGCTCCGGCTTCGGTCCGGCCGGCTTCTCTTCCACTGCTTCCCGGTACACAACCCGCTGTGTCTGCGGCGCAGAAAGTCCTTTTTCCACTTCTGCTTCCAATGCCCTTATTCTGGATAATAATGCATCTGGTCCACTCTCCATCTGCGGTCTGCACAGCTTGATAAATGTTACTTCCAACAGCACTCTCTTTTGCGATGAAAACTTCAACTGATTCGTCAGATCCGAGAAAATGCGGATATAGCGGATCAATTCATCCATCTCGATTAATTCCGCCTCTTCCTTCATCCTTGCCAGATTCTCTGTCGAAACATCCAGCACATCTTCCATATTCTCCGAACTCTTCAACAACAGAAGATTAC
>OLOC01001433.1_pt1 | contig 13930 bp, 9 predicted proteins | sample 1643111 | NCBI WGS metagenome assembly OLOC01 (sample SAMEA3136633, study PRJEB25190) | human gut metagenome
CATGAGCTTGTACATTTCTCTGATTTCTTTACAATCCATTCGATCACCATCCTTACATCAGTATTTCGCCTTCGCTTGCAAGCGAAGTATACATATAAGATACTTCGCTCACGAGCGAATGTCAATAGAAGTCACAAAAAATTCATTTTTCGATTTTTCACTTGCGCTTTCATGTTATGGTGTGCTACAATAGAGAAAATTTATTGGAGGGCTTTTTTCATGGAAGTAGGTCAAAAAATCAAACTAGTACGACTTCATAGAGGTCTGACACAAAAACAACTGGGTGACCTTCTCAATCTTGGGGACGGCGGCGCAAATCGAATCGCACAATATGAAATAGGATACCGTGTTCCCAAGCCATCTCTACTAAAAGAAATCGCAAAAGTTTTGGATGTCAAGGAAGAAACATTTTTCGTAAGCGACAAGTTTCTTCCGGATATTCTGCGGACAATTATGTGGTATGATTTTGAACATAGAAGATCTTTCAAACTGGCTGAAACCACGCTTGATGCTTCGATTGCGCCGATAGAAAGTAAAACAATCGAACTGCGCGGCAACGCCTGCACCACATGGGGCGACTCAATCGCACCCGCAACCGTACTGTGGGTGAATGTACCACTCTTTAATGACCTCATGAAGGAGTGGCTTACCCGAAAGCAGGAACTTGCCTCCGGCACTATCACAAAATCCGAGTATCTCGAATGGTTACTCCAATGGCCAGCATCCTCCGACATGGCCGGGAAACGCGAACCGAAAAGGCAATGGAGAAAAACCAAATAAAGCGTAACACCACTTTACTATAGTTATCCATAAATTTATAACAAGAAAAGCACACATGACCAAATCCGCTGAAAAATCAGATGGATTCGTGTCATGTGTGCTTTTTCTTGTTATAGATGATTTTGAGCCGCGCTCTTATTTTAGGTCACTATTCATTTTCCTTTTTATAGTAATATGCCTGCTGTTCCAGTAAAACATCCAACATTTTATTTACGCTTAAAAGCGTCTGTCGGTCACAGCGCGCCAGCTTTTGACTGATTTCTGTATCAATCAGAGCATCCCGCCGCGCATACGGCGTATCCAGCAGAAAAAAATCCAAGGAAGTATCCAGCGCATAGGATAGTTTCAAAAGCAGAGAGAGCGATACTTTCGTCTGCCCGCTTTCGATATGGCTCATATGGTTATTGGAGCAATCCACAAGTTCACTGAGTTCTGCCTGCGTCAAACCGCGGCGCTGACGTGCCAGCCGAACACGATAGCCCACTTTGTTGAAGTCAATTTCCGGCTGCATAGATTCCCTCCGCTTTGTTTGACAGATATTCATAAAACGAACAATCCTATTATATATTGTGAAAATTTCGAGTAAAATTATCTATAACGGCATATTGCATCTATAGTTTGATGATGATATAATTATTGGTGAGAAATTGCACCCACAGTTGTAATAGACTTGACTTTCAGTTGGTTGTCAAACAGTGTCGGGTTAGGAGATTGCCTATGAAACGCAAAAAGATGTGTCAGATAGTTGCATTTACTCTGCTTACAGCGTGTCTACTTTCGGGCTGCGGAAAGCCGAGCAGCGATGCCCTCGGCGCAGTAGAATCAACTGCAGAGACTCCAATCGGTGATGACATTCAAGATTCTTCTGCGGTAACCGACACCTCTGCAGAGCAAGTCAATGAAGCGACAGTTGGAATCGGCGTCAAAAAAGCAGAAGTCAGCAAAGAGCGCCACCTAATTCTGACATTGAACGACAACAGCACAAAGGATTACGGCTACATCGGCGGCGAGGATTCCGATGGCAGTTATGCAGTCTGCTTTGTGGATTATAACGATAACGTTCTGAAGGTCGAACTCACCACTCCCGGAGAACAAGTGACACCCCCAACCGATCCCAACCGTGAGGGCTACGACTTTGCCGGATGGGATGGGAACTATACCGATGTCAAATCGGATACTGTCTTGACGGCGACCTACGTTCCCAAACAGCAGGACGATGCTTCCTATACGGTGACTTTCAAAGACTTTGACGGTAATGTTCTGAAAACCGAAACTGTAGAATCCGGAAACAGCGCCACACCTCCGGCAGACCCCGCCCGTGATGGCTATATCTTTGCCGGATGGGATGGAAACTACAGCAACATTCTTGGCGAAACCATAATCACGGCAAAATATGAAGACGCAAACGATGACGCCCGTTTTGTTGTGGACGGTGCAACGGTCAAGCGTGGCGAAACCGTTGCGGTGCAAATCGAACTGGAAAACAATCCGGGGCTTACCTCAGCGGCATTGAACGTCAGCTTCGACAAGGATTTGACACTTACAAAGTTTGAAGTGGAAAACAGCACGTTCACGGGACAGTTTGTCGGTCCGCAGGATATACCGGCAACAGACCAAATTAGATTGGTTTGGGCAGATGGCACTGCTGAAATTGCGGAAAGTGGAAAATTTGCAACACTGTATTTTGAGGTAGCTGATACGGCAACGCTTGGCGCGCACATGGTTACCTTGAATTATGACGAAGAGGATGTTTTTAACTTGAATGGAGATAACGTGCCGTTCAAAATTATAAACGGCTCCATTCTGGTGGAAGAATAAAACAAAGGTGCTGAGGTGGACACAATGAGTAAACTTATGCGTAGGATTTGGTCAATCCTGATTGCGGTAGCAATGTGTGTGACCATACTTCCACTGAACGCGTTTGCGCTTGACGAAAGCACGGGTACGATGGTCGCAACGTTTGACCAAGTGTCTGCGCTTGTCGGCGAAACAGCGCAGGTGAAGCTGACGTTAAAAAACAACCCCGGCATCACGTCCTTTAAGCTGGCTGTGAAATGGGATGCAGACTTTTTGACCTTGGAGGGGATTGATTACAATTCCGCTTTGGGCGGCATGAGCATTCCCCCGGCAAGTTCTACCAGTCCTGCCTACATTCAGTGGGTAAGCGGCACCTCAAACGTTGATTTGAACGGTGTGTTCGCAACTTTGAAATTCAAAGTTTCCGAGGATGCCCCGGCAAATGCGCTGGCAACGATTACCGCCGACTTTGACCCTGATGATATTTGCAAGCTTGTCAAAAACGGCGATACATACGACGAGGAAAATGTTCCTACAACAATCGTCAGCGGCTCTGTGAGAGCAATGGTCGGCATCCCCGGCGACATCAACATGGACAGCAAGGTCAACAACAAAGACCTTGTACGTCTTGCGCAGTATTTGGCTTCTTGGCAAGTCGAAGTGAACGAGGTGGCGCTGGATGTAAACGGCGACGGCAAGGTCAACAACAAGGACTTGGTACGTCTTGCGCAGTATCTGGCCAACTGGAATGTTGAAATCTTCTGCGGACAGGTTTCCAACCAGAAGTGTAATCACAATCTGGAAAGCATCGCAGGAAAAGCCGCAGGCTGTGAAGAAGCGGGCAATATTCCGTACTGGCACTGCACAAAGTGCGGCAAGTACTACGACAGCGCCGACGCAACAAAAGAAATCACCTTGGCAGAAACGGTTATTCCGTCCTTGGGCGGCCACACCCCGGTTGTTGACCCGGCGGTTCCTGCAACTTCTACTTCCACCGGCTTGACCGAGGGTTCGCACTGCGGCGTCTGCGGCAAGGTTCTTGTTGCACAGCAGGTAACGCCCATCCTCCAGTCGAAAGAGTACACGATTACTTATAATATTGCCGGTAATGACTCGTATCTGCAGCAGCAGAAAATCCAGATGCCGGAAGCCAACAAGTCCACCTTTACTGCAGACGAGGAAGTTGTTTTCGAGGACCTTGTCTGCCCGGGCTATACGTTCCTTGGCTGGTATGATGCTTACGGCAATCCCATGCCGAAAGTGTCCGCCGGAACCAAGCGCAATATTACGGTTTACGCAAAGTGGCAGGTTCAGACCTATCCCGTTGTCTTTAAGTACGATAACGAACTGGCGGGTCTGATTGATACAAGTGCGCTGGAAAATGTACAGTATACTGTCAACAAGACGAAAGCGCTGCCTGTGTTGTCTCTGGCGGGATATACCTTTATTGGTTGGTCGGATGAAAACGGTAACTTGTGCAGCCAAATCAAGCCCGGCTCTACCGGTGAAAAAATTTTCTATGCCAACTGGCTCAGTGACCGCAACAAGGCATGGAAAGCTAAGGACATTGGAAAGCCGTATGTGTATGAAGATGACGATATGATTCTGTTCACATACGAGATTGGCAAGATTGAAAACGTTCCTGTCTACGAGATTGAAAACTTTGGCAAAATTATTGCCGGTGGTGTTGCAGAGACCCGCACCAAAGAGGTATCGACGCAGATGTCGGAAGGGCTTATCAACGAATACTCCAGTGCAGTTGAGAAAGCGACTACCGGAAATGCAACGTGGACGCTTTCCAACGGCTGGACAGACAGCATGAGTGTTTCCGAGGAATGGGCGCAGGAACACGGTACTACGGCGGAAAAGGTTAAAGAGGAATCTACCACTGAGACCGGGAACTGGTTCGTGAACAAATCAAGCGGTGGTTCTCAAACGAATACGACAATCGACACTACCGATACCTATGATTTGACGACAACAACGAATAATACAAAAACCTACGGCTCCAAAGATGAGACAAGCTATGACAATCACACAAAAGAGGACGCATGGAATGTAAATGGTTCCTTGGAAGTTGGCGCCAAAGAGACGTTAAAGACTAGCGGAATCGTTAAAGCTATGGGAGCGGATGGAGGTTTAGAACTCGAACAGAAATTGACTGTATCTGGCGGATACGAGAGTAAAAAAACCGATAAAACGGGTACGGATACCGTAAATAAATCTGGTTCTGACACAGACAGTGGCGGTGGAACTCAGACTGGTACCGTAAGTAACCACACTTCTAATTCGTCCAGCACTTCGAACTGGAATAACGAGTCCGGCTTTGGTGGCAGCAATTCAACTTCGTCCAGTACCAAGGTGGCGCAAGCAGTATCGGAAGTTATCAGCAACAAAACAGGCTACGGAAAGTCCTATATCCAGACCGGGAACTCCAGTGAAACGCAGGGGTTGTCTACGACTAATGCAAACAAGGATACATTTTCCTCTCAGGTCACCTATTCGAAAGTGACGCAGGAGAAAGATACTGTAACCTATTCGACCGCTGCTACCGTAACGGGTTATCACAGATGGGTCATGGCTACTACTGCGCACGTTTTTGGCGTAGTGGGCTATGATAAAGAAAGTGAAAGCTACTTCACCACTACCTACTCCATCATGGATGACAAGCTGCAAAAGTACCAAGACTATTCTTATAAGACTAGCGCTTATAATGATAATCAGTCGGGCATTATTGACTTTTCGATTCCTAATGACATTACAGAATATGTGAAAGCACGAACCTTTGCAACTGAAGGGCTTGAATTTGACCTTAATGGCTATGTCACCGCATATCACGGAACAGACAGCGCAGTTATTATCCCTGAGTATAAAGCGATTGATAATCTCGACGGAACGAAGACGCTTGTTAAAGTGGTCGGCATCAAAGACGGCGTCTTTAAGGGAAATACCAATATCACTGGCGTTGCTTTCTCTGACTTCATTACTGAAATTCCAGCTGGCGAGTTTGAAGGATGCAGTGAGCTGTGGGACATCTGCGCTGTTGGCGTTAATAAAATCGGGGCAAATGCTTTTGCGGGGTGTAACAAACTTCAGAGTTTCACTCTATCCCAAAACATTACCGAACTTGGAACAGGTGCATTTTCCTCTACAGATTTCCTTGAAGTAACCGCAAACAATGCTTCTGTTGTAGAAGCTGCACTGAACTCCGGTGCGAAGAATATTGTCATCAACCTGAATGAAATGACCGATACTCTGGATGGGAAAACGCTGGAAGTTCCGGAGGGCACAAAATCGTTTGTCCTGCGCGGGTATGGCAAGGAATACAATAACCTGACCATTATCTCCCACGCGGAGGAGACGAAGCTGGTTCGTCTGACCCTCAATTCGGATTCCGGCACACCGCTGCAACTGGATTCTAAAGACATCGTTCTGAATCAGGTAACGGTAAACGCAAAGGGAATCTGCACTGTGATGAACAGCGCAGCCACAAACCTTGGCCTGTACGGCACGGTGAATCTGAATTCTGAGGGCATGTACGGCGCGTTCTGCAAATATCCCAGCATTTACAAGATCGACGGCGATTTGTATACGATTCTCAATGTCAACGGTAATCTTGTCACCTGCGGCGACATCGGGAACAACGGCTATCTGAACATCACCAATGGCGAAATTATCAAGGTCAGCGAAAGCGACTTTGATAAGATGCTGCACTCGTTCACGCTGCATTTCGACGCCAACGGCGGCACCTGCGATACGGAATCTAAAGAAGTGCCGAACGGAACCGCTGTCGGTACTCTGCCCACCCCGGAGCGAGAGTACTACGACTTTGACGGCTGGTATACCGAACGCGAGGGCGGCAACCGCGTGGACGAAGCCACAGCACTCACATCCGGCGGTGACATGACGCTGTATGCGCATTGGACTCGTCAGACCTATACCATCACATTCGATGCCAACGGTGGCACAGTTGACCCCACCACCAAAATTGCAAGCCGTGGTGAGGCAGTTGGTGAACTTCCGATTCCGAGCCGCGAATACTATACGTTTGACGGCTGGTATAGTGCTGCGGATGGCGGCAACCTGTTGAACAGCGATTCTATCCCCACCGAGCAGATTGACCAGACTGTGTACGCCCACTGGACGCAAAACGGCGTGTCCGATTGGGTCGCACCGTCCGATGTTCCCGAAGGTGCAGAAGTCACGGGCCGGAAGTGGACCTACACCCAGCGCAATTACACCGAGAGCGGTAATGCCGATGAACCGGGCTGGACTCGATACGATGCACAGCGTACCGGTTGGGGCGCAACGCAGGGGCCTGTCTACTATGACCCCAGCGACGGCACGAAAAACGTCTGGTCGGAACAGTATGTAGCATCCTCGAACTATCGTGATGTCTATGTCTACTACCGCTGGACGTCCGGTGATGCAGATACTGGCTCCACTTACAGCTACGATACCGGACATACGCAGTGGTATCGCGTCGATGCTCCGCTGAAATTGCATAGCAGTAACTGGTACGGCCATGCAATTTACGAATACTGGTATACCTCGTCGAATTATCGATTTGTTATGTACAGCGGTACCGAACAGGCGTGGGTGTCCGATAACTACGCCACTCGCTGGTATTACCAAGACCCTGTATACACCTACTATTACTATCAGGACAACAATTTGGAATCTGACGCCTACCCCAACGGTGACAACATTTCCAACATTGTTGAGTGGGTTCAGTATCGCGCAAAGTAAGCTTTGCGGAAAACCTTTTGTTGATTTAGACCCCGGCACATCACAAATAAAATGGTACGCCGGGGTCATAAAATGGAGGAGGATTATAAAATCATGGAACCTTGGTCGTTTATAAAGGAGCGCCTGAAAAGGCAGCTGAGCCTTTTTACCGCTATCGCTATGATGCTGGTATCGGTATTCAGCGCAATGCCTGTTATGGCAGAGGGCGTTCCGACGTTTGCGGTATCTTCCGCAACAGCGAACCCCGGCGACACTGTCGATGTTACAATCAATATTGAGAACAACCCCGGTATCGCCTCCGCCGCAATGGATGTAAGCTTTCCGGATGAGTTGACATTGACAGGTGTATCCCTTAAAAGCGATGTCTATACCGGGCAGTTTAATGGACCGCAAAGTTTACCGGTAACAAAGAAGGTAAGACTGAACTGGGCAAACGGCTTGGCAGAGAATAGCACCAGCGGTCTGTTTGCTACATTGACATTTAGTGTAAGCGAAAGTGCCGGGGAAGGCACATATCCTATCTCAATCACCTATGATCCTGATGATGTTTTTAATCTTGAAGAAACCAATATTAACTTCCAAGTAAGCAACGGCAGCATTACGATTGGGCACAAACTGGCAAAAACCGATGCAAAGGCTGCTACATGTACAGAGCCCGGTAACAGCGCATACTGGAGCTGCTCCAACTGCGGCAAGTTCTTCTCCGATGAGGAAGGTAACAACGAAATTACCGAAAATAGTTGGGTGATTTCTGCAGCACATACATTGGTCAAAACCGAAGCTAAAGCTGCCACCTGCACCGAAGTCGGCAGCAGCGCCTACTGGACCTGCACTACCTGCGGCAAGTATTTCTCCGATGAAGCGGGCAAGAATGAAATTGCCAAAGACAGCTGGGTAATTCCTGCTGGGCATAGCCTGACCAAGACCGACGCCAAGGAACCTACCTGCACTGAGGACGGCAACAATGCGTATTATACCTGCTCTGTTTGCGGTAAGATTTTTAAGGATGCCGAGGGTACGCAGGAGACCACCTTTAAAAACGAAATCCTTGCTGCCAGCGGTCACACGATGACCAAGACCGACGCTAAGGCTGCCACCTGCACCGAGGACGGCAACAATGCGTATTATACCTGCTCTGCCTGCGGTAAGATTTTTAAGGATGCCGACAGCAAGACCGCAACCACCGTGGAGGCTGAAAAGATTGCGGCCACGGGTCACACGATGACCAAGACCGAAGCCAAGGCCGCCACCTGCACCGAGGATGGCAACAACGAGTATTATACCTGCTCCGCCTGCGGCAAGGCATTTAAGGATGCCGACGGCAAGACCGTAACCACCGTGGAGGCTGAAAAGATTGCAGCCACGGGTCACACGATGGCCAAGACCGAAGCCAAGGCTGCCACCTGCACCGAGGACGGCAATACCGCCTACTGGTATTGCAGCGTATGCAACAAGTATTTCTCCGACGAGAACGGCACCACCGAAACCACCTTGCCTGATACCGTTGTCAAGGCGCATCACACGATGACCAAGACAGACGCCAAGGAGCCCACCTGCACCGAGGAGGGCAACAACGCTTACTACACCTGCTCTGTCTGCGGTAAGGTTTTCAAGGATGAGGCCGGTACCCAGCCCACAACGGTTGAAGATGAAACGCTTGCGAAGAAAGCCCACACCCCCGTGGTCGATGTCGCTGTTGCAGCCACCTGCCAAAAGACCGGTCTGACCGAGGGCTCTCATTGCTCCGTCTGTAATGAGGTTCTGGTTGCGCAGAAGGTCGTTGACAAGATCCCCCATACCGTTGTCGTTGATGCAGCAGTAGAGCCGACCTATTCCTCCACCGGCCTGACCGAGGGCAAGCATTGCTCTGTCTGTAACGAGGTCATCGAAAAGCAGACGGTTATCCCCGCTAAGTCCGAATCCAACGTTACCGTCATCGGTGACGAATCCTTTGCCGGTCCCAAGAAAGAATTGGCGGATGCTGTTTTGTCTGCGGAAGATATCGAAAACATCAACAGCGGCAAAGACATTACCATTCGCCTGAATGTTGCGCTCAAGAGCGATGCAACGGATGCCATCAAGGAGCAGGTCAAGGCCAAGCTGAAGGACTATACCATCGGCGCTTTCTATGACATCGACATCACCAAGAGCATTGACGGCGACACTCCGGTGGCCGTGACCAGCACAAACGCGCCTGTTCATATTCAGCTGACGCTTGCCGGCAGTTTGATTAATATGAACAGTGCAGTCAAGCGTACTTATAAGGTTGTCCGTTTCCATTATGATGAAGCAGCCAATCAGACAGTCGTAGATATTCTGGATGCAACGTATCACGCCGGATATAACAAGCTGGATTTCGATTCCGACAAGTTCTCTGTTTACACTGTGGTTTATAAGGACACGGAAATTGTTACTACCACTCCGACCCCTGCACCGACCACTAAACCCGACAGCACTGCTGACAATAACAGCAGCAACAGCAATAACAGCACGGTTGAAAAGCCGTCCGTCACCGGCAAGGTCTGCCCAGTTTGCGGGTACAACAACTGCAAGCTCGGCAACGACAACCGTTGGCACTGCGGCAAGTGCGCGCACAGCTGGCAGGAATACGGCAAAGCCGAAAGCACTTCTTCTACCGGCAATGCACCCAAGTCTCCCAAGACGGGATTGTTTTGATTCATAAGTTAATCTAAATGTAGAAATCCCCATCTGTTGGTAGCAGCAGATGGGGATTATTAGTAGAGGTATCTTTATGGGAAATTCAAAAAAGGCAAATGATTCTGCATTATTTCGGATGGCACTGGTTGTAGCGATGATTATACTGGCGACAGCAGGGATTGTGATTGGTGTTGCAAATGTAGTAAAGAAACCTGCGGAGGACATTTCTTCTGAGCAACCAACCGTGGCCGAGGATGATACGGCTTCTTCTGCCGCATCGGAGCCAACAGAAGAAGTTTCGGTTGTGCAAACACCGGTGGACTTCTCTGCATGGAAAGCTGTAAACGATGAAATTTACGGCTGGCTGGAAATCCCCGATACAAATATCAGCTACCCCGTTTTGCAGAGCGCCGAATCCGACGAGTATTATCTGCGACGGCATTTTGACGGAGCATCGAACACCTACGGCAGCATTTTCTCTCAAGGAACGTATAACAGTACGGGCTTTACCGACCGCGTAACAATGCTGTACGGCCATGATGTCTGGAACGAGGATTTGTATTTTCACCAACTGCACAAGTTCTCGGACGATGCCTTTTTTGACACGCATACCGATGTGTACACCTATACGCCGGGTGATCGCCAAACTTGGAACATCATGGCGTGGGCCGTTGTAGATGACCGCCACATTATGTACTCGTTCAATGATTTTGCTGGCACAAGCGATGTTGCGGACTTCATGGAGTTGGTTCAGGAGGGCGCGGAAAGTAAGATTAAAGCTGCCGTCTACCAAACGACAAACGAAAACAGCCGCTACTTAATTCTCTCCACCTGTCACCCGACTGTTCCCGAGAAGCGTTGCCTGTTGGTCTGCGTTTTGGCATCTACCGCACCTACAGAGTACACTGGGAACGGTATTATGCCAGAGGACATTCTTAAGTGAACTCCTCAAATTGCCAGACGGTGTCTGGCAATTTGAAATGTCGCGCTGCTGTGGGATGCTGTCAATTTTTGATAAGAATTGTGGAATTGTACTATCTTATTAGCAAAGCGGTAAATTTATTGCAGAACGACAACGTTCGGATTACGCACCGTGAAAAGACTTTGTCACAATCATATCTTAGCTATTAGATTTTCCAGTCAGTGTCTGGAAAATTGAGACCGTATGGTTCAGCGTTTCTTGTGGCTCAAGCCTGCTTAAATCAATCATTTCCATAGAGTCCTCCTTACGCAGCGACGTTACGGATCATCTGCACCCACTGGTTGTCCCCAGCCATACGTCCATTTTTTTTCGATAATCAGCAATGGGTCAAAGAAAGGAACATCCATTTCCCGAAGAATGCCTTTCAGACCGGCTCGGCTGGCAGGCAGGCATCTTTCTTTTAAGAACTCCTCGAAATCTGCCCAAGACGGATTTTCTACAACGCCAAAGGCTCGTAGCGGAATGCGGTCAGTATGGGCTTTGCTGTATTTTCAAATAATGCCAAATCAAATTTTAGAGTTCAAATACTCTACCAGCTCCCAAACCGTTGTCAACGGGTTACTTTGCCGTGAAATCGGCTCGATACCTTGCTTCTGAACCTGATTAGCACGAGCTTTCGCTCTCTGAATTGCAACGGCCTGCAAAGGCTTCAAAACGTCAAAGCAATCCTTGTTCTTCTCATAATCGGGGATTCTGTTTGGCTGTTTCAGCAAGCGAATCAATGCCTGACAATCTTCGACCTCTGTCTGCTGATTTACAAAGTGTAACAAGAACCATAGTTCGAAGGATGGATTGGAGTAGGCTAGATGATAGCCCTCCTTTTGAGCGGACTGTTTGGCGCGCAGAAGAACCTCGTTGGAATTATCGTCACGGTCAAATACGCACCAGATGGAATCGCCATCTTCCGGGTAATACGGATTATTGCCCATCGTTGCCTTGGCCTTCTGCACAAGCCTGTCAGCGGACTTATACTGCGAAGAGATCGGGATAATGTCAATATTGCATCCTCGGCTGCGGAAACGCTTGAAATAGCGAATCTCGGTTTCACTGCCCTCGCAGATGAGATACACCACCGGATTGCGCTTTCTGGTGTGAGCAGACTTGCGGCTGATCTCTTTTATTCTGCCCATGCTGCATTCCCTCCAATGAACGGAATCGCGCCGTAGCGGCCTTGCAGATACCCCTTGGAGATGTTTTCCCCCTTCCGGGGAGAAAATTCGGTCAGAGCGTAAATATCGGTCTGCATGGTCTTTTCATCTTTCTCTGCAAACCAGATCTGATCACGCCGAAGCAAAGTCAAGTCGAGAAGCCCGGTGTCGTGTGTCGTGAAGATGAGTTGTGTATGGTTCGTATTGATGGCGGCATCCTGCATCATTTCGATCAAGTGCCGGGTCAGGAGTGGGTGCATACTGGATTCAATCTCGTCTACCACCAGAACAGCCCCAGATTCCAGAGCAGCGAGCCACATACCGATGCGAGAAAAGAATCGCTGTGTTCCAACGGATTCCTGCCCCAACGGAAGCCAGAAGCCCTTGGATGTGCCATCTTCAGTGTCGAGAGTGTGTAGTGCAGAAATGATAGGTTCTTCCTTGGAACCAGTGATGCGGATGTCTTTGATGCCTAGATCGGCATACAGCATTTCATGCAGAATATGGCTCTTTTCGGAGCCGCCCAGCCGGATGGCAGACAGAGCGGCATCCAGCCGCATTTCTGTTCCCATGAAACCTGTCAGCTTTTCAAAGAACCACAGATACGCTTTTTCGGTTTGCGGACAGTTCCACTCGTTCGAGCTGGACAGATACAGACGATTTTCGGCAGTTCGTCCAGCAAGCGTGAACTGCTCTTGAATGTTCTCGCGGAACTGATAGTCATTGTTTTCTCTGGAAAAAATCAGTGCTTCCCGGCCATTAGGCCAGTGATAGAGATATTCGGTCAAGATTCTGGACTTGTCAAACGAGAACCCATAGGCATACTTGATGCCGCCATAGAAATAGATAGCTTCAAAACTGGTCGGCTGTGTAGGCTGGTCTGTGAAAGCAAACGGTTCCTGCGGAAGCGGTTCGCCCTTCAGCAGCTTGGCATATCGGCCACAGACCATTTCCCGCATGAGCAGGAGTGCATGGAGGACATTGCTCTTTCCTGCTGCATTTGCACCGTACAGTGCCAGCACTGGAACAAGCTGTTTCTTCTCGTCCGGTGAAATCAGGCAGTCGACCAGACTTTTATCTGTAGATGCCTTCAAGCTGATGATGGCTGTATCCTTGATGGAACGGTGGTTGGTGACTGAAAATTGAAGCAGCATCGCAATTCCTCCCAGATGATTTTCTGAATCCAGTGTACTCTATTCTAGGCGGAAAGTCAAATCTTAATTTCAATATTTGCAGATGTTTTTCAAAAATCGAGAATAAAATTTAAAATATCAACTTTTTATACTGTTCTAGTATTATTAGAGTTTATTCTGCATACACAATCTCCCTCACCACCACTTCCTCCGCCCATTCCAGTTTAAGAACATTCTTGAATTCCGTCCGACAAAAACGCATTTTCTAGTTCGAAAGACAGTTATTTACTATTTTGACGTTCGATAGCTACATTATATCCACCGCATTTTCATTTTAACTGATTTCCCTTGGGTGTATGGTTCAGCGTTTCTTGTGGCTCAAATTTGCTTAAATCAATTGTTTCTATAGTTTCCTCCCTACACAGCGATATTATGGATCACCTGCACCCATTGGTGATCCCCAGCCATGCGCCCATTGGTTTTTTCAATAATCATCAACGGGTCAAAAAAGGGAACATCCATCTCCCGGAGGATGCCTTTCAAACCGGCTCGGCTGGCGGGCAGGCATCTTTCTTTCAAAAATTCTTCAAAATCTGCCCAGGACGGATTTTCTACAACGCCAAACGCCCGCAAAGGGATTCGGTCGGTGTAGTTCTTCATGCGGACAACTTCGTGCTTGAAAT
>OLOC01001443.1_pt1 | contig 13836 bp, 9 predicted proteins | sample 1643111 | NCBI WGS metagenome assembly OLOC01 (sample SAMEA3136633, study PRJEB25190) | human gut metagenome
GATGATCGCTTTTTCGACAGGCGATATCAGGAGACTTTTCCAAGAGAATGGGAAAACCAAAGAAGCTGCAGCCTTGGAAATATGGCAGAGCAGATAGAAGAGTTCTGGAAAAAAGAAAAGGAAGAAGCACAGACCGTCCGGAGAAAAGAATAAATATTGATGCATTGTTTTTCTTGCGTCAGGCGGTCTGTGATTTTTCAGATTCAAATATATCTGGTCTATGTTGTGAATAATGCTGTTGCTGTATAACGATTATGCCAGATTTAATTTACGGTTCAGACGATAATAAGTAATAATATAAAGAATCACACTCCATATAATCATCAAAGCCAGAGAGATTCCCAAAAGACTGAGCATATACTGAGATGGTGTAGACATATAAAGTGTTGTACTTGTTCCAATCGTTACAGCCTGGGTGTTTAGCAGTCCAAGTGGGATAAAAATCAAAAAACAGCTAATGCTTTCTACAAATGTAACGATAAAGTACATGGCAACAGCGCCAAAGACGCGATGACCGGTAAATATCTGTCCCAGAGAGATGCAGGCGTAATATAATATAACATTTGCAACTGTTCCGGCTATCATGAAAAAGATGTAAAAGGCAATTGATTCAAAGACTCCAAGATGGGATCCCAAACCGAAAATTTCCATTAGGAGAGCTTTATTGCCGGAGAGAGAATCTTTTACATATGGCACCCAGGCAGCAATGTATATAGCGGCAAAGAGTCCAATTATGTCGATTATGCACCAGATTGTTCCTGCAATGACTTTTGCAATCAGGAGGGTTCCCTTTTTGACCGGCAGGGTGTGGGTCAGATATCCTTCGTCAGAGTATGTACTCTTATAAAAATGCACAGCAATGATAATTGAGGTTGCAAAAGCAACACAGGTAAGCAGGATAATACCAAAAGAAACAGTCAATCCAAGAATTAAGAAGTAAGTATTACCCAAGTTATGAACATTGTTGGCTGTAAGTCTGCCTGTGATCAGTATACGGATAAAAAATGCATATATAAGCAGGAATGCATGGATGATGATTAAAAAACGATTCATGGCTTTCATATCGTATTTGATGATTTTTCCTAACATTTGAATACCTCCCGGAATAATGCGTCAACAGATTTCTTTTGTTCTGACCGGATATCATCGACGGTTGCATTTAATACAAGTTCACCGTTCTGGATAAAGAGTACGCGGTCTAAAATATTTTCAATATCGGAAATCAGATGTGTTGAGATCAAAATCGTTGCATGTTCGTTGTAATTACTTAAAATCGTGTGTAAGATGTAATCTCTGGCAGCAGGGTCAACACCTCCGATCGGTTCATCAAGTATATATAGTTTGGCGTCACGGCTCATAACAAGAATCAGTGCTACTTTTTCCTGATTCCCTTTGGAAAGAGTTTTCAAACGTGCTGTCTGATCTATGTTCAGGTCCTTCAGCATCGAAGTGGCTCGGATTTTGGAAAAATCTTCATAAAAGTCAGCAAAGTAAGAGACAAGATCCTGGATTTTCATGGAACTGTCCAGATAACTGTGGTCTGGGAGATAGGATACGATATTCTTACTGTGGACACCAGGAAGTTCTCCGTCGATAAGAACAGTCCCTTCTGTCGGTGTTAAGAGGTCGTTGATCAGTTTGATCAGTGTAGTTTTCCCGCTACCGTTTGGACCAAGCAGTCCGATAATCTGACCATGATTCAGTGTCAGGTTCAGATTGTGGAGAGCGTAGGCACTTTTATTGTACTTTTTGGAAAGCCCTTTACATTCTAAAATGGGTTTCATATTATTTTTCCTCCTTCATTGTATCTTGAACCAGTTCCAGGATTTCCGGTCTGGTAAATCCAAGATATTCCATTGATTTTAAAAATTCACGGATATGCTCGGTGGCAGTCTCTGTTTTTAATTGTTTTATCATTGTTTCGTCCTCCGTAATAAATCGTCCGCTTGTACGGCGGGAGTGTACCAGACCAATTCTCTCCAGTTCGGAAAGTGCTTTTTGCATTGTGTTAGGATTTACGGATGCTTCCATAGCAAGTTCGCGAACAGAAGGAAGTTTGTCCCCGGGTTTATAGGTGCCGGAGATAATATCATGCTGAATTCGTTCCATGAGCTGAAGATAAATGGGACGGTCACTATCTAAATTCCATGGCATATTATGTACTCCTTTCACTTTGTATTATTGTACTATCTGAGTAATACAATAATACAGATGTTCGCAAGTGTCAAGCACAATTGTGAAAAAATAATTCATTTAAATATCAGGGGGCATTTTACAAGAATCTGGCAGTAGAGTTTGCTGGAAATGAGTAACAAAAAAGCAGCAAACCTTTAAAGATTTACTGCTCAGATAGCTATTTGTTTAAAGTTAAACTAGTACTGACTGATTGTAATAGTAACTTAATGTTCATTTTCTGCAATGATGTTGTTTGGAAAATTCTTATCGAACTGGCTGGCTCTTAACATTGCAATCTCATGTTTGTATGGTGCGTAAGATTTCTTCTCTTTTGTTGGAGAAGGAATATATGGAGTTTCAAGGATTTTCGGAATTTGTTCAAAATCCGGGTGGTGTACGATATAGGAGAGGGCATCGAATCCAATCTCTCCAGTGCCGAGATTGGCATGCCTGTCTTTCTTTGCACCACACACATTTTTACTGTCGTTAATATGAAAGACCGCAATCTGATCTTTACCGATCAAATGATCAAACTCGTCGATCACACCGTCGAAATTACCACGGATATCATAACCACTGTCGTGAGTGTGGCAGGTATCAAAACAGACACGCAGTTTGTCGCTGTAGACTACGCCGTCATAGATTGCTGCAAGTTCTTCAAAAGACCGGCCAAGTTCCGATCCTTTTCCCGCCATGGTTTCCAGTGCAATATGAAGAGGTGTGTCTTTTGTCAAGACTTCATTGAGCCCCTTTATGACCTGTTGAAGTCCGGTTTCAACTCCGGCACCGACGTGGGCACCAGGATGCAGAATCAGAGTCTGGCTTTTGCAGGCGGCCGCGCGGTCAATTTCTTTTGCCAGAAATTCCACGGCCAGTTCATATGTCTCAGGTTTTACGGTATTACCAAGATTGATAATATAAGGAGCGTGAACGACGATATCTGAAATATTTTTTTCGTTCATATAGTTCCAGGCGGCATCAATATTGAGTTCAGAAATCTCTTTTCTTTTGGTGTTTTGTGGTGCTCCGGTATAGAACATAAATGTATTTGCTCCATAGGATTCAGCTTCTTTTGCAGAACCAAGGAGCATGCTTTTTCCGCTCATGCTGACATGAGATCCAAGTTTTAAATTCATAGATGTAACCTAACCTTTAATTTAATATAAAATGTGTCTGTCAGACAAGTTATCGCTGCTTAAATTTATCCTTGCCCTGTTTACAGATTGGACAAACAAATGTGTCTGGAAGTTCTTCAAATGGAATATCACCATCATAGACATATCCGCAGATACTACACACCCATTTGCCATTTCCGGAGGAATTACTGGAGGTGATTGAAGAATCAGAAGAAGCAGAATCTACCGTATCCAGATCTTCCGGCTGGTAAGTCGGTGCATTTTTCGGACTCTTGCCTTTGATGATATTGTGATAGTATGCATAGGTCATAGGTGTTTCCTGATTCAACATATCACAGTCAATGATTTCCCCAAGAAAGACTGTGTGGGTATTTGTTTCCATTTTATCGATGACCTTACAGACAAGATAACCGCATGCATCATCGACAACGGCAATATTATGCTTTGTAATAAAAGGAACATTCATAAATTTGTCCACATCTCTGGAAGACTGAAATCCAAGCTGGCTGATGATATTGGGGTCAGTCTTTTCAGAAAGTATGGAAACTGCGAACATTCCACTTTTTTCAATGCATTCATGCGTATAATTATCATGATTCATACTGACAGCTAAAGTTGCAGGGGAAGAAGTAATCTGCATAATACTGTTGGCAATGCAGCCGGACATACGATTCTCCCCAAGTGCCGAAACGGCATATACACCATAAGATAAATTTCGAAGTACTTTTTTGTTCATAGGTAACCTCCCATCTATTAAATTGCATAATAACAGTAATTATTACTATTATAATAGCATGGATTTACTGGAATAGCAACCAGACTTTCTAAAAAAGCGTTGAAAATCTTGTGTGTGAAAAGAATTAAGGTTGTTGGCTTTATTTTCTTGTGCTAAAATACAATGTGACATATTTTGTAAATGAAAAATTACGATAAATAAGAGGTAGAGAGCATGAAGAGAATATCAGATTTTATAGCGGAAGAACTGGCAGCAGCTTTCGAAGCAGCAGGATATGACAGGAATTATGCAAAAGTAACATTGTCGAACCGCCCGGATCTTTGCGAGTATCAGTGTAATGGTGCTATGGCAGGAGCAAAAGCTTATCATAAAGCACCAATCATGATTGCGCAGGATGTTGTGGCAAAATTAGAGGGAAGTGGTTGCTTCTGCGATGTTCAGGCAGTAAATCCGGGATTTATCAATCTGAAATTAGACGAAAGATTTGTAGCAGATTATCTGGATGAGATGGAGACGGATGAAGACCTCGGACTGAATAAGACTGACAATCCTAAGATGATCGTGATCGACTACGGCGGACCGAACGTGGCAAAACCGCTTCATGTAGGACATCTTCGTTCTGCAATTATTGGTGAGAGCGTAAAACGAATTGCAAGAAAAATGGGACATAATGTTCTTGGAGATATCCATTTGGGAGACTGGGGATATCAGATGGGACTGATCATTACGGAATTAAAGGAAAGAAAACCAGAACTTCCATATTTTGATGAGAATTTTAAAGGAGAATATCCGGCAGAGGCTCCATTTACCATATCTGAGTTGGAAGAGATCTATCCGACAGCAAGTGGAAAAGCAAAAGAGGATGAGGAGTACAGAGAGCGTGCATTGCATGCCACATATTTACTCCAGAACGGACATAAAGGTTATACAGCAATCTGGAACCACATTATGCATGTATCTGTAAATGATTTGAAGAAGAACTATGCGAACCTGAATGTGGACTTTGATCTGTGGAAAGGTGAGTCTGATGCACAGGCTTACATTCCGGATATGATTGAGCGGCTGAAAAAAGAAGGATTTGCACATGTCGATGATGGAGCTCTTGTGATTGATGTACAGGAAGAGTCAGACACAAAGGAAATTCCACCATGCATGATCCAAAAGTCAGACGGAGCATCTCTCTACGGAACGACAGACCTTGCAACGCTGGTTCAACGAGTGGAAGATTACCATCCGGACAAAGTCATTTATGTTGTAGATAAGCGTCAGGAGTTACATTTTGTACAGGTATTCCGTGCAGCAAAGAAGACAGGAATCGTTCCTTCTGAGACAGAACTGAAATTCTTAGGTTTCGGTACCATGAATGGAAAAGACGGCAAACCATTTAAGACAAGAGAAGGTGGTGTTATGCGTCTGGAGAATCTGATCGCTGAGATTCAGGAGGAAATGTACAAGAAGATTACGGACAACCGTACTGTAGAGGAAGAGGAAGCGAAGAATACTGCGAAAACGGTAGGTATGGCTGCAATCAAGTACGGGGATCTGTCCAATCAGGCTTCCAAAGATTATGTCTTCGATGTAGACAGATTTACTTCCTTTGAGGGAAACACAGGACCGTATATTCTGTACACCATCGTGCGTATCAAATCTATCCTGAACAAATACCAGGAAGAAGGAAAAGCGGTCACAGGACTTAAGGTAAATCAGCAGTCCGGCGAGAGCGAGAAAGCATTGATGCTTGCGCTGGTAAAATATAACGAGATGATGGAAAATGCTTACGAAGAACTTGCACCACATAAAATCTGTGCGTATATTTATGATCTTGCAAATGCATTCAATCATTTTTATCACGAAACAAAAATTCTGGCAGAGGAAAACGAAGCAAAGAAACAGGGATACATTGCACTGCTTATACTGACAAAGAAAGTACTGGAGTCCTGCATTGATGTTCTTGGATTCGAAGCACCAGAGAGAATGTAATGATAACAAGGTCGAATAGTGTGGTCGGATTGTGGGAGTGCATAGCACGGAGCAATCTGAAGGTATCATGAAGAGTAGTATATATTACAGGAAGGATTTATAGGTAACATGACAGACAAGTTGTACTACGAAAGTAGTCATAGAAAAGATTTTGAGGCACAGGTAATTTCATGTGAGCCGGAAGGAGAAGGATACAAAGTAGTTTTGGATAAGACAGTATTTTTCCCGGAAGGCGGCGGACAGTATGCAGATACAGGAATTCTTGGAGGGGTTCATGTGCTGGACGCGCAGGAGAAGGATGGAATTATCTATCATTACACAGATGGCGCACTGACACCGGGCGAGATCGTGAAAGGCGAAATTGACTGGGAAAAGAGATTCGAAAGTATGCAGCAACATAGCGGTGAGCATATCATTTCAGGAATTGTACATGGAAGATTCGGATACAACAATGTAGGATTCCATCTTGGAGCTGATTACTGTACGATGGATTTTGACGGACCGATTACAAAGGAGCAGTTGAAAGAAATCGAAGAAGAGGCGAATCGCATCGTTTACAAGAATCTGAATATAGAGATTCTTTACCCGACAAAGGAAGAGTTGAAAGATCTGACTTACAGAAGTAAGATTGAAATTGAAGGACAGGTCCGTATAGTGAATATTCCGGGCGTGGATATCTGTGCATGCTGTGCACCACACGTAGATAGAACTGGGGAGATTGGAAATATCAAACTGGTGGATATGGTGTCATACAAAGGCGGCGAACGCATCACTATGTTAAGTGGAAGCCGTGCACTTACAGATCATCAGCAGAAAGAGGAGAGCGTGAAGAAGATTTCCGCACTGCTCTGTGCAAAGGATACAGAAGTTGCCGAAGCTGTAGAAAAATTAAAAGAAGAGCAGCTTGACTTGAAAAATCAGGTGTCTGCTCTCAAACAAAAATTACTGGCTTATCAGGCAAAGGAGATTGACGTTACTCCGGAACTGGTAAAGGTATTTGACAGTGAACTTAGTGGAAATGAACCGAGAGAACTAATGAACCTTTTATTAGAGAGAGGCGCAAAGATTTGTGCAATTTTTGCAGGAAATGATGAAGAAGGATATCGTTATGTTATCGGAAGCCATTCTGAAGATGTAAGAGTGATCAGCAAAAAATTAAATGAGGCTTTCCAGGGCCGTGGCGGTGGAAAACCTCAGATGGTGCAGGGATCCTTAAAAGGAACTGCTAAAAATATTTCAGAAATTCTGTAGCTGCCTTGGTGATGGGAACGCGGTCATTGTAAGCAATGACCAGTTCTCTCACCGGCAGTTTTTCTTTTGTCTCAACAATAAATAATTTTTCCAGATCTTTTCCGGTAATACAGTAATCGGGTATACATGCAATGCCGAGCCCGATTTTTGCAAGGTCAATGAGAAGATCATTACTGCTCAGCTCAATTTCCGGCACGAGATCTAACTGGTGCTGTAAAAAGAGATTATGCAGGAATTCGCTGGTTGTACTTTTTTTATCCAGCATCAGAATCGGATGTTCTAAAAGTTCTTTATAGCTTAAGCATCTTCCAACAAGTTTATCAAAAGAATGATTTGCAACAAACACGTCCTGGAAAGAGCGGATATGTTTTGTTTCACAGTTTCCGAGATATGGATTTGGAGAATTGACAACAATCAGGTCAACCTGTCCATTTTCTAATAGTTCTACACAGTGGATAGAAGTTGCATTCGTTACTTTGATGTGAGCTCCCGGAAATTCCTTATGGAAACGCTCCAGGTAAGGAACAAGAAAATAACGGCGGATAGTGTCACTGGCACCGATGCGAAGTTGTCCTACACCTTCAGAAGCTTCTAAAAGCTGGATTTCCCCACGGTGAATCAGATTCATAGCTGGTTCCACATGACGAAGAAGCAGTTCGCCTTCCGGTGTCAGGCGTACCTTTTTGGTACTCCTGATAAAAAGCTTTTGATTTAATTTTTTTTCCAACGCTTTGATAGACTGGCTTACGGCTGACTGAGAGGTAAATAATTTATTCGCAGCTTCCGAAAAACTTAGTGTAGTTGCTACGTGGTAAAACACTTTATATAATTCGTAATTAATATCCATAATAAGACTCCCTAATAAATACTAATTTGATTATAAGGTAAATTAATGCAAAATGCAATGGCAGAATTTGTTTTGAAGTGATTTTTCTATACAGATATGAGATATCTTGGTATAATACTAGAGATAAAAACCTGGACCGCAAAAAATGCGCAGGTAGTTTAGGAAAGAAAAGGAAGATAACATGAAGATCTGGTACAGAGTTACCATTACATTTACGATGCTCCTGGTAATTTTTGCATTGCTGATCACTGGATTTCAGCTTGCAGTTTATGGAGACAGCCATTACGGATTTTATAAAAAGGAATATGAAAAGTACCGGGTCACGGACGATCTGAATATGAAGATTGACAATGTGATGGCAGTGACAGAACATATGATGGCTTATCTGATTGGAAAGGAAGAAAAGCTGTCAATTGTCACAGATGTGGATGGTGAGCATCAGGATTTCTTCAATGAACAGGACAGGCTTCACCTGGCAGATGTGAGGAATTTGTTTCTGGGAGGTTTGAAGCTTCGGAATTATGCGGTGATTCTTGCAACTATTTTAATGATTGTTCTTAGGGCAAAAAAAGCAGATTTCCGAAGACTGGTTCCGATAGGATATTTGCAGGCGCTGTTTGTTTATCTTATTTTGACGGCAATTCTGGGAGTTGCCATGAGCATTGATTTTACAAGCTGTTTTACGCTGTTTCATAAATTGTTTTTTACAAATAATCTCTGGATCTTTGACCCGGAGACAGATTATATGATTCGCATGCTGCCGGAAGGATTTTTCTCAGACATGGTAATCCGGGTCGGAGTGATATTTATCGTATTACTTGCCGTGCCGGGAGTTGCAGCGGTCGTGTACAACTGGAAATGGAAAAAAGAAAGAAATTAGTAAAACTTATAAAAGGATTTAAATATATTAATTTTAATAATAATGGTGGGTATGTTACAATGAAATAAATAATGAAGATTTAAAGTAACAGAACTATTACCAAATAAAAATATAAACACAATGGAGGAAGACGAATGAGTAATGTAAGAAGAGTGTATGTTGAGAAAAAGGGCAGCTATGATGTCCAGCAGAAGGCACTTGCACATGAGATTCGCAATTATCTTGGAATCAAAGACGTAGAGTATGTGCGTATCTTGAATCGTTATGATGTGGAGAATGTATCTGATGAGACATTTGAAAGAGCATGCAATGGTATCTTTGCTGAACCACCGGTAGATGTCCTTTGGAAAGAGGAGGCTCCTGTTGGTTCCGGAGACAGTCTGTTTTCCGTAGAATTTCTTCCGGGTCAGTTCGATCAGAGAGCAGATTCTGCTGTTCAGTGTATCCAGTTCGTAAAAGAGGACGAGCAGCCGGTCATTCGTACTGCAACGACTTATATTATTCATGGTAAGAATGGAGCTATTACAGAAGAAGAACTTCAGAAGATTAAGGAACACTGCATCAACCCGGTAGACTCAAGAGAAGCAGCAGAGGAGAAGCCGGAGACACTAGTGACAAAATTTGACGAGCCTGCTGATGTTATTGTATTTGACGGATTTAAGGATATGGAAGAGGAAGAGCTTAAGAAATTATATGATTCTCTTGGACTTGCAATGACATTCCGTGACTTCCAGCATATCCAGAATCATTTCAAAGGGGAAGAGCACCGCGATCCTTCCATGACAGAGATCCGCGTACTGGATACTTACTGGTCAGACCATTGCCGTCATACAACATTTTCAACAGAACTTACAGAAGTTTCCTTTGGAGACGGAGATTATCGAAAACCGATGGAAGATACTTACAAGCAGTACCTTCGCGATCACAGCGAGATTTTTAAAGGGCGTGAGGACAAATTTGTATGTCTGATGGATCTTGCATTGATGGCTATGAGAAAGCTGAAAAAAGAAGGCAAGCTTCAGAATCAGGAAGAGTCAGATGAGATCAATGCCTGCAGTATCGTTGTACCGATCAAGGTAGATGGCGTGGAAGAAGAGTGGCTTGTGAACTTTAAAAATGAAACACACAACCACCCGACAGAGATTGAGCCTTTTGGTGGAGCTGCTACATGTCTTGGCGGAGCAATCCGAGATCCATTATCAGGACGTACTTATGTATACCAGGCAATGCGTGTGACCGGAGCAGCAGATCCGACTGTATCTATCAAAGATACAATGAAAGGAAAGCTTCCTCAGAAGAAACTGGTTCGTGAGGCAGCTCATGGATATAGTTCTTATGGTAACCAGATTGGACTTGCAACTGGTGCAGTTAAGGAAATCTATCACCCGAATTATGTGGCAAAACGTATGGAAATCGGAGCTGTTCTCGGAGCAGCACCAAGACGTGCAGTAATCCGTGAGACTTCAGATCCTGGTGATATCATTATCCTGCTCGGTGGACGTACCGGACGTGACGGATGCGGTGGAGCAACCGGATCTTCTAAAGTACATACAGAGGAGTCTATCGAGACTTGTGGAGCAGAGGTACAGAAAGGTAATCCGCCGACAGAGCGTAAGATCCAGAGACTGTTCCGCAGAGAGGAAGTCAGCAAATTAATTAAGAAATGTAACGACTTTGGAGCCGGAGGAGTTTCTGTTGCAATCGGAGAACTTGCAGACGGACTTCAGGTAGATCTGGACAAAGTACCGAAGAAATACGCAGGACTTGATGGAACAGAAATTGCAATTTCTGAGTCTCAGGAGCGTATGGCTGTTGTTGTAGACCCGAAGGATGTAGATGAATTTATGGGATATGCAGCAGAAGAGAACTTAGAGGCAACAAAGGTAGCTGTCGTAACAGAGGAGCCAAGACTTGTATTATCCTGGAGAGGTAAGAAGATCGTAGACTTATCCAGAGCATTTTTAGATACTAACGGTGCTCATCAGGAGACAAAAGTAGCTGTAGATATTCCAAGCCGCAAAGACAGTATCCTCGTAAGAGAAGAAGTGACAGATGTCAAAGGGAAGTGGATGGAGACATTAAAAGATCTGAATGTGTGCTCACAGAAAGGACTTGTGGAAATGTTTGACGGTTCCATTGGAGCATCTTCTGTATTTATGCCGCATGGCGGACAGTATCAGATGACAGAGACACAGGCTATGGTTGCAAAGCTTCCTGTACTGACAGGAGACTGCGATACGGTTACAATGATGAGTTTCGGATTCGATCCGTATCTGTCAACATGGAGTCCGTACCACGGAGCTATTTACGCAGTGACAGAGTCTGTAGCAAAAATTGTGGCAGCAGGAGGAGATTACAGTAAAATCCGTTTCACATTCCAGGAGTACTTCCGCCGTATGACAGAGGATCCACATAGATGGAGCCAGCCATTCGCAGCACTTCTTGGTGCTTACAGTGCACAGCTTGGATTTGGTCTTCCTTCTATCGGTGGAAAAGACAGCATGTCCGGAACATTTGAGCATATTGATGTACCACCGACACTGGTTTCTTTTGCAGTGGATGTGGCAACAGAAAAAGATATTATTACACCGGAGCTTAAGAAAGCAGGAGATAAGCTTGTATGGCTTCAGATCCCGACAGACGAGTATGATGTTCCGGTTTATGAAAAAGTTATGGACCAGTATGGTAAATTTACTGCTGATATCCATGACGGCAAGATTGTGGCAGCTTATGCACTTGACAGACACGGAATCGTTCCGGCTGTCAGCAAGATGGCATTTGGTAATCGCATGGGTGTAACATTAGATGCGAGCGTAGAGGCAAAAGACTTGTTCGCACCTGCATTTGGAGATCTGATTGCTGAAGTTCCGGCTGACAAGCTGGATGGACTGACGATTGATTACACAGTCATCGGTGAAGTGACAGAAGAGCAGAATTTTGAATACAAAGATACAAAGATTGCCCTTGCAGATGCCCAAAAAGCATGGGAGAGTACACTGGAGAGCGTATTTGCTACAAATTCCAAAGCAGAGGGACAGGACGAGAAGATTGACACAGGTCTTTTTGATACAAAAGAAGTACATATCTGCGAACACAAGATCGCTCAGCCGACTGTATTTATTCCGGTATTCCCTGGAACAAACTGTGAGTATGACAGTAAGAGAGCCTTTGAGAGAGCAGGAGCAAAAACAATCGTAAAAGTATTCCGCAATATGAGTGCTTCCGATATTGTAGATTCTGTCGATGTATTTGAAAAAGCAATCGCGCAGTCTCAGATGATCATGTTCCCAGGTGGATTCAGCGCTGGTGATGAACCGGATGGTTCTGCGAAATTCTTTGCAACTGCATTCCAGAATGCGAAGATGAAAGAGGCGGTTGAGAAACTTCTTGGGGAGCGTGACGGACTGGTACTTGGTATCTGTAATGGATTCCAGGCTCTTGTAAAACTGGGACTTGTTCCAAATGGAACAATTACAGGACAGACAGAGGATTCTCCTACACTGACTTACAATACAATTGGACGCCACATTTCTAAGATGGTGTACACGAAAGTAGTCAGCAACAAGTCTCCATGGCTTTCCGGAGCAAAGCTTGGCGGAGTTTACACAAACCCGGCATCTCACGGAGAGGGACGTTTTGTTGCAAGTAAAGAGTGGCTTGACAAGCTGATCGCAAATGGACAGGTTGCAACTCAGTACTGCGACCCACAAGGAAATGTATCTATGGATGAGACATGGAACATTAATGGTTCCTATCTTGCAATCGAAGGTATCACCAGCCCGGATGGAAGAGTATTTGGTAAAATGGCCCATTCAGAAAGACGTGGACGTTCCGTTGCAATGAACATTTACGGAGAACAGGATCTGAAGATCTTTGAGTCTGGAGTAAAATATTTTAAATAAAAATAATCAGGCGCTTGCAAATTTTGCAGGCGCTTGTTCTGTATTTCGGCAAAAATACAAAATTATGCAGGAAATGAAAATTAAAATTGCACAAAATATAAAAATAACATTTTTTTGCAAAAAAAATCTTGTGTTATAAAGTAAAATACTTTACAATATTAAAGGACAAAAGCGTCGAAGGAGAAGAACGGTTTTGCCGTCTTTCTTTTTTGAATGATGAATGCAAATAAATCAAGAAATATGGCGCTTTAAATTTCATAATAACATTTTTTCAGGAGGTACAAAGGTATGTCATATGTTGATGAAGTACTGGAAAAAGTAGTGGCAAAGAACCCTGCTGAGCCAGAATTCCACCAGGCAGTAAAAGAAGTATTGGAATCATTGAGAGTGGTAATCGAAGCAAACGAGGAGAAATTCAGAAAAGACGCTTTGCTTGAGAGACTGGTTGAGCCTGAGAGACAGATCAAATTCCGTGTTCCATGGGTAGACGATAATGGACAGGTTCAGGTAAATACAGGTTACCGTGTACAGTTCAACAGTTCAATCGGACCATACAAAGGAGGCTTACGCCTTCATCCTTCCGTAAACCTTGGAATCATCAAATTCCTTGGATTTGAGCAGGTATTCAAGAACTCACTGACAGGTCTTCCAATCGGAGGAGGAAAAGGTGGTTCTGATTTCGACCCTAAGGGAAAATCCGACAGAGAAGTTATGGCATTCTGCCAGAGCTTTATGACAGAACTTTGCAAATATATCGGTGCTGACACTGACGTTCCGGCCGGAGATATCGGAACAGGCGCAAGAGAGATTGGATATATGTTTGGTCAGTACAAGAGAATCCGCGGAGTATACGAAGGTGTACTTACAGGTAAAGGATTAAGTTACGGTGGATCTTTAGCAAGAACAGAAGCCACAGGATATGGACTTCT
>OLOC01001453.1_pt1 | contig 13764 bp, 13 predicted proteins | sample 1643111 | NCBI WGS metagenome assembly OLOC01 (sample SAMEA3136633, study PRJEB25190) | human gut metagenome
ATATTAAGAAGGAAAATATCGGCCTGATTGAAGTTATGGGATTGGCAATTCTTCCGGGACGTCTGAAAAAAGAGCTGGAGGCAGTGGAAGAAAAACTCCTTTCCGGTGAGGATATGACAGAAGATCCGCTGACCAAGTCTCATGCAAAGTGGGCGGCAGATATTGCAGCGAACTACGAAATTACAGCAGAAAATGTAAAAGAAATCGTTCAGAAAGAGACTGGAATTGTCTTTTCAAAAGTTCTGGAACAGGCCGGAGTTTACAAACGGACACCAGAAGGAAAAGAAGCATTTTTAAGATTTATAAATCAAGTATAAAGTGACAAGAGATCCAAACTTAAAGCATACGGTTTAATTCTAAAATTTTAGAAAATTATTTGCCAAAAGCGTGTACATAATACTGCCTTTGTGTTATACTGCTTTACGTTTCTATAAGAAGTAGTATTAGAAACTATGTATTAGAATAATTCATTCTGTAAGCCTGATATTTTCGGGGTATGCAAAGGAAATCAGAACAATATAGAATCGTAATTTCATGAGATGAGAGGTAGTAGTTATGCAAAAGAAAGTTCAGATCGTCAGTGACGGATCACTGGATCTTCCACAGGAAATCACAGATGCACATGATATAGAAGTCGTACCATTTTATGTATCATTTAACGGTGAGACTTATCAGAAAGAAATCGAAGAGATTGGAATTCGGGAATTTTATCAGGAAATGGTAGACCACCCGGATGTATTTCCAAAATCATCTATGCCGTCAGTAGATGATTTTTATCAGACATTTGTAAAAAGTGCAAAGGAAAATATTCCGGTGATCTGCATCTGTATTACGACAAAATTCAGTGGCTCTCTGCAATCTGCAACGGTTGCAAAAGAGATGGTAAAGGACGAATATCCAGAGGCCAGGATCACAGTTATTGATTCCACGGTCAATACCGTTCTTCAGGGACTTTTTGTACTGGAGGCATGCAGAATGCGTGACATGGGATTGGATTATGAGGAAATCATTGAAAGAATCCTTCCTATCCGTGAGACCGGCCGGATATTCTTTACAATCGGAAGCATTGATTATTTAAGGCATGGCGGACGAATCGGAAAACTTGCGGGGATAGCAGCAGGTGCACTGGGGATAAAACCGATGATCACATTGAAAGAAGGGGAAATCTTCAGTTCCGGACTCGCAAGAAACCGCATCAAATCTATGAAAAAGGTTGTGGAGATGACAAAAGATTATCTGGATGAAATCAACGCAAAACCAGGCGAGTACAGCTTCTGCATCGGTTATGGATATGATTATGAAGAGGCAGTCAAATTCCGGGAGATGTTAAAAGATCTCGTAAAAGAACGTCTCGGAATCGAAGAGATTGAAATCCACCAGATCGGTGCGACGATCGGAGTACACACAGGACCATATCCAATAGGGGTTGGAATTATAAAAAAAGCAGAAATAAATAATTAGTTATTACAGAGATAGCCGTTCCTGAACTTTTCTAGAGATCAGTGATGGCTATTTTCTATTATATAAAAAGCCTCCGGAAGGTTCTGTGGGTGTATATGTCAAAATTGCTACAATAAGTAAAAAATATCGTTGTTTCGGGGGATATTTTCTGTCCTCACGCGTCTAATCTATGTAAGAAAAATGAATCGGCCGATGTAAAGGTGGTGTGAAAGTGACCAGAGAGCAATTGGGAGCATTGATTCTCGATTCCGAGAGACAATTGTATTCCACAGCCAAGACAATATTATATAGTGACCAAGACTGTGCTGATGCCATTCAAGATACGATTGTCAAAGCATTTTCGAAGATAGATACTTTGAAAAATGACAAATATGCCAGAACGTGGCTGGTTCGAATCTTGATTAATGAGTGTTATTCGATTCTGCGAAAATCCAGCAAATTAGTTTCGCTGGAGGAAATGAATGACAAAGGAGAGTCTGGCGGCAGCATGAAAACGTGTGGAGGTGCCGATAAAGAAGCAGAGAAAAGGGCAGATTACGCCGAGTTGTACAGGGCGGTCAATTCTCTGAAAGAGGAGCTGCGCTTGCCGGTAATTCTGTATTATATTGAAGATTTTAACATCAGAGAGATTGCGCAGATACTGGATATTACGGAAGGCGCAGTGCAAAAGAGACTTGCCAGGGCAAGGGGAAAACTTAGAATGAATCTGCAGGAAAGTGAGGCGGCGATATGAGGTTCGAAGATATGAAAAACAATATTCCAGAGACTCCGGATTTTATCCATGAAATGATAAAAAATGAAGTAGACAGACAGCTTCAGGAAACAAAAATTATAGCGATTCCAAAGAAAAGGAAAAGATGGAACAAAGCAAGAGTGGCAGCGGCAGCAATAGTCTGCGTGCTGGCAACTACCACAGCAGCTTATGCGGGTGTGAAAATGTACCGCATGTATGTGGAAAAACAGGGCGATTACAGTGTGAAGACGGGGATAACATCAGAAAATAAATTAGCAGATCTTCCGGCGCAGATTCACGATATTGATTTTAAGACCGGATATATTCCGGAGGGCATGAAATGGGCAGACGAGTCACATCTGGAATATCCGCAAAGCAAACGCATGGGTGGATTCAGCTTTGCGTCCGTACTTTTGGACAGCGATGACCTGAATCAGGCACTGGAAAATAAAAATGTTGTTGAGTCTGAGGAGAGAACATTTGGTAAATACGAAGGTGTATACCTGAAATACAATAATTTAAAGACAGAAAAAGGTGTATTTGACCAGAGAATCTATCTCCTCTGCCCGGATGAATATCGTGTGATCACAATCTATATCGGAGATGATGTATCGAAAGAGGATGCTGTGAAAGTAGCAGAAAATCTTGAGATTACAGAAAATGACAAGATGCTGGAAACAGCGAAGATGTATACCTGGAGCGATGAGGTCAACCCGAAGGTTGAGACCGGAGGTGAAATGGTAACATCTGTGCCAGAGAATAAATTAAAGGTACATAAGATTGGAGAAGATTTTACATTATCTGCATCAGGAGAAGATAAAGACGGCAACAATATCGTAAATGATAAAATTTCTGCCCGTGTAGATTCGGTTCAGATGGCGGATAATCTGAAGCTGCTTAACGGTGCAGCATTACCGGAGGAATGGAAAAATGTAACCGACTCCAACGGAAAACTTGTAAAGAATAAAGTTTCCTATATCAAATCCGGTGATGGAGTGAATTCTGTAGATCAGATTGTTAAGACGGAAAACGTAAATCAAAAACTTGTATATGCAACGATTACGTATACAAATAATTCAGATCAGGAAATCAATCATATGTTGTACATCGGAGACCTGGCATTGATTCGTCACAAAAACGGGAAATACCACATTTATAATGCAATGGAACAGTCCGGTGACGGATATGACCGTGTGAGTTGGGACGGCGTGGCGCATACTGCAGAAATGACCTACAGTAGTGTGCGAGAAGATTATGGGAATGGTGGTAATTATATTTCGTCTCTGAAACCGGGCGAGAGTATTCAAGTCAACATGGCATGGATCGTCAATGAAGATAATCTGGCGGATATGTACCTGAATCTGGACGGTGAAGGCGGTGCTTATGATTTCGGTGAAGGGATGCTGGAAGCAGGAGTTGTGGATATCAGAAAGTAGAAAAAAGCCGACACTTTGCGAAGAATGCAAAGTGTCGGCTTTTTTTTGTTTCTTGAAGATTCATAACTTATATAAGTTGGTATGCATATAATAGAATCAGGCAATGTTGATAAAAATATCTATGATGCCGGCAAAGCGTATCTTACTTTAAATTGCTATAGCCAACATCTATAACTGGATATTGATTATAGGTTTTAGTAAAAAACGATATTTCATATAAAACCTATTGACTAACTAGGAAAAGAGTGATAACATTGCTTTCATGAAATCGAAAGGAGCAAGAGATTAAAAATAGTGAGAGAGGGGTAAGGCAATGAACTGGGAATTTATTATCAAATATTTGCCAATGTATGAACGAGCCGCCTTGCTGACTGTAAAACTTGGATTGGCCGGAGTTATCTGTGCGATTATCGTTGGACTGATTTGTGCAATTATCCAGTATGAAAAAGTACCGGTAGCAAGACAAATTGTAGCGGTTTATATTGAACTCAGTCGAAATACACCACTGCTTGTACAATTATTCTTCATATATTATGGACTTCCAAAGATTGGAATTCAGACAGATCCACAGACATGTGGAATCGCAGGACTGACATTTCTTGGAGGAAGTTATATGGCAGAAGCGTTTCGAAGCGGACTGGAGACAGTCGCAATTCAGACAGAAAGCGCATTGAGCCTCGGCATGAGCCGTCTGCAGGTTATGCGGTACGTGGTACTGCCACAGGCATTTTCAATAAGTGTACCGGCCTTTATGGCAAATGTAATCTTTCTTTTGAAAGAAACGAGTGTCTTTAGTGCAGTCAGTCTTATGGACCTTATGTTTACCGCAAAAGACTTAATTGGACTTTATTACAAGACAACAGAAAGCCTGTTTTTACTGGTAGTCTTTTATCTGTTGATCTTACTTCCAATTTCGATATTGGGAAGTCTCTTGGAAAGGAGGCTGCGTTATGCCGGATTTGGGGATTAGTGTTTTATTAAAAGGACAGAACTTCATGCGAATGCTGGCAGGACTTGGAGTGGCACTGAAGATTAGCCTGATTTCCGTAGTCATAAGCATTCCACTTGGAATCGTACTGGGAGTTTTGATGACCTGGAAAAATCCAATTACCAAAGCGATTCTTCGCATTTACCTGGAAATTGTACGAATCATGCCACAAATGGTACTGTTATTTCTCGTATTTTTCGGGACAACGCGAGCGTTTGGCTGGGACTTATCAGGAGAAAATGCATCAATTATAGTATTTTCATTCTGGGGAGCAGCTGAAATGAGTGACCTGGTAAGAGGGGCGCTTATCAGTATCCCGAAACATCAATATGAAAGCAGCGAGGCATTAGGATTGAGCAAAGTGCAGACTTATTGGTACATTATCATTCCGCAGACACTTCGCAGACTCATTCCGCTATCCATCAATCTGATCACACGAATGATCAAAACTACAAGCCTGATCCTGATGATTGGTGTGGTGGAAGTGCTGAAAGTCTCACAGCAGATCATCGAAGCAAATCGAATGAGCAGTCCAAATGCAGCATTTGGCATTTATCTTGTAGTGTTTTTATTATACTTTTTCGCATGCTGGCCAATCAGTATGCTTGCAAAATATCTGGAAAGAAGATGGAGGTGATAGATTGTGGCAGAGACATTACTTACAGTAGAACATCTGATAAAAAAATATGGAGATCAAGTCATCTTAGATGATGTAAGTCTTGACGTAAAGAAAGGCGAAGTCATTGTGGTAGTTGGTCCAAGTGGCTGTGGAAAGAGTACATTACTTCGATGTATCAATGCCCTGGAGCCGATTCAGGGCGGCGTGGTCAAACTGGGAGACGAGGTCATTGACTCGAAAAGTAAATCCCTGACCCGTCTCAGACAGAAGATTGGAATGGTGTTTCAAAGCTATGATTTGTTTCCCCATCTGACTGTATTAGATAATATTTTACTGGCACCTACGAAAGTCCAAAAACGTTCAAAAGATGAAGTGAAAGAAGAAGCCATGAAGCTTCTTAGAAGAGTTGGACTGGAAGAAAAAGCCGGAAGTTATCCAAGAGAGCTTTCCGGAGGACAGAAGCAGCGAGTTGCAATTGTCCGTGCATTGTGTATGCACCCGGAAATCTTACTTTTCGATGAAGTAACAGCAGCACTTGACCCGGAAATGGTCCGTGAAGTGCTGGACGTAATCTTAGACCTGGCAGCGCAAGGCAGAACGATGATCATTGTTACCCATGAAATGCAGTTCGCCAGAGCTGTCGCAGACCGGATCATATTTCTGGAAGGCGGAAAAATACAAGAAGATGAAACACCAGATGAGTTTTTCGAACACCCGAAGATAGATCGGGCGAAGAAATTCTTGAATACATTTACATTTGAGTCTGTAAAGAGAGATATTTGAATCAATCTGTAACAGGAAATTTTTAGAAAAAGCAAGACTCATAAGAGTTTTGATATAAGAAATGAGACAAGGAGAGTTTGTATTATGAAAAATGGAAAACTGAAAAAATTAATTACACTGGCAACCGTAGTCGCAAGTACATTTGCACTTGTAGCATGCGGAAGCTCAAGCTCCGATGATTCTAAAGGAAGCGATTCCTCAGCAAAAAAAGATTCCGGAACTGTTTATCGTACATTAGATGAAATCAAAAAAGACGGAACAATCAATATCGGAGTATTTTCCGATAAGAATCCATTTGGATATGTTGATGAAAACGGTGAATATCAGGGATATGATGTATACTTCGCGAACAGAATCGGTGAAGATCTCGGTGTAAAAGTCAACTTTGTATCCACAGAAGCTGCAAACCGTATCGAGTATCTGCAGACAGGAAAAGTTGATCTGATCCTTGCAAACTTCACAGTCACAGACGAGCGTGCAGAAGAAGTAGACTTCGCACTTCCATACATGAACGTAGCACTTGGAGTTGTATCTCCGGACAGCAACGTTATCAAGAGCCTGGACAAATGGAACAGTAAAGACCAGATGATCGTCATCTCCGGAACAACAGCAGAGACTTACCTGACAGAGAATTATCCGGACATTCCACTTCAGAAATATGATTCCTACGCAACAGCAAAGAACGCTCTGGAAAATGGAAATGGTGTAGCATGGGCAAACGACAACACAGAGGTTATTGCATTTGCACTTCAGAACAAAGGTTACACAGTTGGAATCTCTGAACTTGGAAATAAAGACACCATTGCACCAGCAGTATCCAAAGGAAACGATACATTGCTTGATTGGGTAAATGAGGAAATCAAATCACTTGGTGATGAACAGTTCTTCCACAAAGATTACGAAGAGACACTTGTAGACACTTACGGAAAAGACTACGAAGAGGAACTGGTTGTAGAAGGTGGAGCAGTGCAATAGTCCAGAAGAATTTTAGCAGAAGAAAAAATGCAATATATCCGACGAGAGATGATTACAATCACTATAGGTGATGAGAAAAGCATAAGAGATATATACATTATAAGAAAATAAGGATAAGAGGAAATGAGCTGGCCGAAAGGTCAGCTTGTTTTTATGTATGGGGGAAATAAAAAAGAAACGAGCAACCTTTTCCAGTCATAAGACCTTACTCAGTAACAAAACTCATTTCTAATGACAATACTAATATAAATATAAAAATATGTCAAGATATATTTGCGATATGGTAAAATAAAAAAAGAAACGAGCACACCGTTTGAGCTAGAGCTGTGCGGTAACAAACCCATTTCTTATATTTATACTAATAGAAAAAGAAGAATAAGCCAAGATATAAATTGTAAGGAATAGAAGACTAGCAAAATTGGTTTAAAAATTCGAAACTTAAAAAATGAAAATAAAGTGGAGCTGTGAATTTTATACCCCACCTGTTTCGGTAGAATATTGTAAATGATAGGTAAAAGAGAGAAGTTGAGTAAAATACCATATGTTGTAAGATTCAGAAGGGAGAATGTTATATGAATTATCTGGTTATTGATTTAGAAATGTGCAAGGTGCCGAGAGATTATCGTAGTAAAAGATACAAATATGCGAATGAAACGATACAAATTGGTGCGGTGCTTCTGGACGAGGAGTTCAAGAGAATTGGAACACTCAGTCAGTTCGTACACCCAGAACATGGTGTGATAGATTATTTTATTGAAAATCTGACAGGTATCAAGAACGGCCAGGTGAAGCATGCGCCGAGACTTCAGGAAGCGTTATTACATATGCTCAACTGGATCGGTGACAGAGAGTATAAAGTCTATGCCTGGAGTGGAAGTGACCGTGCCCAGATTCTTCATGAGATAAAAGCAAAAAATATTGTAGATGAAAAGATTGCGTCTTTTATGGAAGAATCTAGATGGGTGGACTATCAGGACATATTTATGATGAGGTACGAGATGTCCAGAAAAATGAGTCTGGAAGAAGCATTGGGACGGGCTGACATTGATCCGGAAGGAAGATTCCACGATGGACTAAACGATGCGGTCAATACAGGTCTGCTGATTGAAAAGTTAGAGTTAAACCCAGATTATCAACTGGTAAGTTATGAGATGCCAGAGAAACCTTCCGAGCACCTTAGCAGTTCACTTGGAGAACTATTTGCTGGTATGGAGCTGAAGCTGGCGTAAGAATTAAAACGACAAAATACATAGCTGTACCATATTCTCCCCACCTGTGATACAATGAAACTATCATCAGGTGAGGAGGAGGACTGCGATGCCAAAAGGAAAGAATCAGAAGTTTAAATTATATCGACTTGCACAGATTATGTTAGAAAATACAGATGAAGAGCACTATATCACAATGCCGGAAATTAAAGAAAAGTTGGAAGAATACGAAGTCACTGCGGACCGGAAAAGTATTTATAATGATCTGAAAGATCTGGAAAAGCTAGGGATAGAAGTGGAAGGCGAGCCGGTTGGAAACCGCTATCATTATCATGTGGTAGAGCGACCATTCGAACTTCCGGAGTTAAAGCTTCTGGTAGATGCAATTCAGTCTTCGAAATTCATCACCCAAAAGAAGACAAATACACTGATTAAAAAACTGGAGAAACTGGTCAGCAAATATGACGCGCAGAAATTTCAGCGACAAGTTTATGTGTCCGGCAGAATTAAGGCCATGAACGAAAGCATTTATTATACCATCGATGCGATTCATAATGCTATATCAGAGAACCGAAAAATCAAGTTCCAGTATTATCAGTGGAATGTGAAAAAAGAAATGGAGCTTCGTCATGACGGCGCCTGGTATCATATCAGTCCATGGGGACTTTCCTGGGACGATGAAAATTATTATCTCGTCGGATATGACTCAGAGGCAGAACTGATCAAGCATTATCGCGTAGATAAAATGCTTCGTATCAAAATGTCCACAGAAGCACGCGAGGGAAAAGAACATTTTAAGCAACTGGACATGGCAGATTATGCAAAGAAAAGTTTCGGAATGTTCGGCGGAAAAGAAAAGACCGTAAAACTTCTGGTAGATAACTGCCTGGCCGGAGTCATCATTGATCGATTTGGAAAAGACATTATGCTCATACCAGCAGACGAAAATCATTTTACCGTAAATGTAGATGTACACGTTAGCAAGCAGTTCCTTGGATGGGTATTCTCATTGGGCGAACAGGTGAAAATACTCTCGCCAGAGGACGTCGTAGAACAGATGCAAGGAGAAGTGAAAAGACTGGTAGAGCAGTATGGCGAATAGAAAGGCTCTACTTAGAAAATGAAACCCCAATGTATATAGGAGAAGTTGATAAAAACTGAAATTGCGACTTCACGGTATGGTTTGCGAAAGATGTTTTCGCTTGCAAATAAAAGCATATAGTGAATAGGAAAATGTCAACAAGGAGGATATTATGGCACAAGGTGTAATTTATATATTGACGAATCCATCATTTCCAGAATATGTAAAGATTGGCTATGCAGCAAAGCTTGAAGAAAGACTGAGACAACTAAATAGAAGCGAAGCGATTCCATATGCATTTCGCGCATATGCGACTTACGAAGTAGAATCAAATCTGACAGATGTAGTATTTCATGATTTGATTGACAGACTGAACCCAGACTTACGATCTATCGAAACATTTGCCGGAAGAGAGCGAAAAAGAGAGTTCTATGCGATGAGTCCGGAAGATGCCTATGGCTTATTAGAATGCATTGCAAAGATAAGTGGAACAGAAGCCCGATTGAAAAAGTTGACACCGGAAGGTCACGAGACATTAGATGAAGAGATGGCAAATGAAATTGCAAGAGAAGCTAGACGTGGGCCATTTCGTTTCAGCAAATACGGAATACCAGTGGGTGCTAAAATTAAGTACATCAATGATCCGTCAATTGAGGTGGTTGTGGTAGATGACAGACATGTGTCATATAAAGGCGTGACAACCTCTACATCAGCACTGGCAAAGGAATTGTTGGAAAGTGAGTACCAGGTACAGGGAACCGCATATTTTACATATGAAGGAGAAAAGCTGACGGACAGAAGAGACCGGATGGAGAATAGTTAAGAGAAATATGCTCGCTTTTGTAACATGTTTTTATGGTATAATATAAAAAATTACATGTTAGGGAAATGAGCAAATGAAAGCAAAAGAAAGAGTTTTTAATAATGTAACTGAACAGCGTAGAAAAACGATGAGTAAAATCAGAGGAAAGAATACAACAATTGAAGTTACATTGCAAAAGGCTCTATGGGCAAAAGGATATCGTTATAGAAAGAATTATAAAAAGCTTCCGGGGTCACCAGATATTTGCCTGACGAAATATCGTATAGCTATTTTCTGTGACAGTGAATTTTTTCACGGAAAAGATTGGGAAGTATTAAAAGCTAAAGTGGAAAAAGGAAATAACGGAGAATATTGGTCTAAAAAGATTCAAGAAAATATAACACGAGACAATGAGAAAGATAAGGCCTTGAATGCCTTGGGCTGGACTGTGATTCATTTTTGGGGAAAAGATATTCTTAAGAAAACAGATGAATGTGTAAAAGTGATTGAAGAAACCATTTTTGAACTGGAAATGGAAGAAGTAACATTTGAAGAGGAATAATTTATGGGATATTTGTTAGAGTATGATGAAACCAATCCGATATCGATTGAAACATATGGAAAAAGATTAATTGGGAAAACATTTCAAGACATCTGTGACGAAGATGATATGCGAAAAGCAGCAGTTGTCAGAGAGACAGAAAACTATGAAGTAAAACATGAAAATAAAAAAAGAAAAGGCGGATTGGGAGAACTTGTTGAAGAACGATATTTTCATTATCAGTCTAATAATGATGCCCGACCAGATTTTGATAAAGCTGGTGTAGAACTGAAAGTGACTCCATATAAAATTAATAAAAATGGAAGCATTTCAGCCAAAGAGCGATTGATTTTAACAATGATAGACTATTGCTCAGTTGTAAATGAATCTTTCGAAGAAAGTCATATGTGGGCAAAAGCTCGGTTAATTTTGTTGGTCTATTATTTATATAGGCAAGAAATTAAAAATCGACTGGATTATAAAATTGATTATGTTCAATTATTTTCACCCCCGGAAGAAGATATGAAAATAATTGAACATGATTTTAATGTAATTAAGGATAAAATATGTGCGGGAAAAGCACATGAATTATCAGAAGGAGATACTCTTTATTTAGGAGCAGCTACGAAAGCAGCAACTTCTGAGGATAGACGTGAGCAGCCATTTAGTGATGAGTTGGCAAAACCAAGAGCATTTGCTTTCAAAAATTCATATATGACATATGTACTGAACAATTATATTGTTCCAGGTAAAAAGACATATGAACCGATTGTAAAAGGAAGTATAGAAGAATCATTTGAGGACTATGTAGTAAAGAAAATAGATAAGTATCGTGGAAGTAGTACATTAGAATTATGTGATGAATTTGAAGTTGATATTGATAAAAAAACCAAAGATTTGGGTGCTATTCTTGCTTATCGGATGCTAGGAATAAAAAGTAATAAGGCTGAAGAATTTGTAAAAGCCAATGTAGTGGTAAAAACCATTCGGATTGAACATGATAATAAAATAGAACAACATATGTCCTTCCCGATATTCCGGTTCAAAGAATTAGTAGAAGAGGAATGGGAAAATTCTACATTTGGAAATTATTTAAGGGAAACAAGGTTTCTGTTTGTAGTATATAAATTTGGTGAGAACGGAGAATTGAGATTAAGAGGTGCACAATTCTGGAATATACCATATGAAGATTTAGAAGGAAATGTGAGAAAAGTCTGGGAAGAAACAAAACAGATTTTGCTTGATGGATTAAAATTTGAGAAGATTAATGGTAAGTATCGAAATAATTTGCCTAAAGCATCAGATAATCCTGTTTGTCATGTTCGCCCACATGGGAAAAACGCGGACGATATGGATGAATTACCGGATGGGCGTATGTTTCCAAAACAATGTTTCTGGTTACATAGAAAATATATATTGTCACAGTTGGATGAAAGTTTTTTGGAGGAGTAGAGGAAAAATAAAAAAGATCTTTACAAAGCTAAAAAAATAAGTTAATATATTAAAAAGAACGATCGTTCGATAATAAACAAAAGGGGTAGAACAAAGTGAAAAAGACGGTTTGCGAATTGTTTGCTGGAGTGGGTGGCTTTAGATGTGGACTTAATAACATAAAAACATCAAAAGATTATGGTAAAAAAGAAAAATGGGACACAGTCTGGTTCAGTCAGTGGGAACCAGCGGAGAAAAAGACGCAATATGCACATGATTGTTATGTATATAGATTTGGAACATGTTTAGATAAAAATGGAGAGGATACAACCAATTACAATATTGAAGATGTGGATAAAGAGACAATTCCGGATTTTAATTTGTTAGTAGGTGGGTTTCCGTGCCAGGACTATTCGGTGGCATCTTCTTTGGCTACGTCAAAAGGATTAGAAGGTAAAAAAGGAATTTTATGGTGGTCTATTAGAGAAACCGTAGAGAAAAAGCAGCCACCATTTATTCTACTTGAGAACGTAGATCGCTTGCTCAAGTCACCAGCAAAGCAGAGAGGAAGAGATTTTGGAATTATTCTTGCATGTCTTAGAGATGAAGGATATACAGTTGAATGGCGTGTTATCAATGCAGCGGAATATGGTTATCAGCAACGTAGAAGAAGAACATTTATTTTTGCATATAGGAATGATACAAAATATGCAGAAAATATTGCTGATGCAATTCAATATATAAATAAAAGCGAGCTAGAAGAAAATAGACAGGGTATGAATCGAGTTTTAATTCACGATGGCTTTTTTGCAGAAACGTTTCCAGTATATGATGTAGATTCTAAGCAGATGAAGATAGTAGAATTGCCGGAAGGAATTGGCGAACTTTCAGAGGAATTTGAATTTAACTTTGAAAATACTGGTATCATGAAAGATGGAGTTGTATATACGACTAAGACTATGCCGAAGTATGAAGGGAACGTAATTACATTAGGCGACATTATGGAAAAAGATGATGTAGAAAAAAAATATTTCATATCAAAAGAAAAATTGTATTATACAAATCCTAATATTACACATAGTGATGAAACTCATGGAAAATTATCAAAAGAAGAAAGACAGACTTGGCAATATATAAAAGGTGCAAAGAAATTAGCACGTAAATCATCAGGTGGACACGAATATATATTTTCAGAAGGTGCAATTCCGATGATTGATGATGAAGACAAGCCAGCCAGAACAATGTTGACATCAGAAGGAGGATTTAATCGTTCCACTCATATTGTAAAAGATAAAAAAACAGGGAATATTCGATTACTTACGGCAGCAGAAACAGAGCGGATTCAAGGATTCCCGACTAATCATACAAAATATTGTTTAGTAAATGGCGAAATGGTGGAAATGCCATTGAACAAGAGGAGATTTATGATGGGAAATGCATTGGTCGTAAATTTAATTGAAGATATGGAGAAAACATTAGATAAGATTTTTGAAGAAGAATAATTATAAAAAATTATGGAAGATACTATGTTTTTGTTATGAAAATGTAGTTTGATGAGTATTGCTGAGGGTTAAATATGGAGTTTATAGAATATTCGCATCGTCATGCAGATGCTATCATAGCTAGTGATGAATTATTAAAAGAAAGATATAATCAACTTACTGGTACTATAAAAGAGATGACAGAGGAAGAATTATTAAAAGACT
>OLOC01001458.1_pt1 | contig 13726 bp, 9 predicted proteins | sample 1643111 | NCBI WGS metagenome assembly OLOC01 (sample SAMEA3136633, study PRJEB25190) | human gut metagenome
CCGCCACGCGCTCCACCACGCCCGCAGCCCGCGAGCCGATCATCGCCTCGTCCAGCCGCGCGAGCCGCTTCTCGATCCCGAAGTGCGCGAGCAGCTTCCCCGTTACCCGGGTGTCCTCGGCGCACACCACGTCGGCCTCGCGCAGCGCCTCCAGCGAGCGCAGCGTCATATCGCCCAAATTCCCAATGGGCGTCGGCACGATGACGAGTTTTCCCGAAGTGCTCATAGGTACATTATATATGAGGAGGCGGCCACTTAGCCCTCGTCGCCCAAGCGTCGTTCGGCATCGCGAAACGCGCGGTCATGATCGCGGGCCCCGATGGCGAGGATGTCCACGATCTGAACTTGCCCGTCGCGAATACGGTAGATCACACGAAGGCCGTCGGCCCGAAACTTCAACTCCCGGCATCCGGCCAAAGCTCCGCTGAGCGCCTTGCCTATCTCCGCGGGACGAACGCGGAGTCGGGCAAGCCCTTTGTTGAGCATCGAGCGAACCGAGCCGTCGAGCGCCTCGTACTCCTTGCGGGCCCCACGGGAGAAGACGAGCTCGTAACCGCTCATGCGAAAAGCCCCCCATCAGGAAGGTCATCGGGATCAAGGGCCAAGAAGGCATCATAGCCCTCGTCGCCCAGTATCTCGCTGAACGGCACGGTCTCCCCCGAGGGATCGCGATCGATGGCGGCCAACCGCTGCGCCGCGACATCGTAGAGGCGCTGGAGGCGCAGCTGCTCCAGTTCCACCGCCATGGCCTCGAACTCGTCGTAGTCCACGATGACCGTCTCGATGCTGGCATTGCGATCGGTCACGAACAGCGGCTCCCGCTTCGCACGGCGGCGGCACTCTCCGAAGTTCTTAGAGGCCTGGGTGGCGCTCACCACCCGATCCTTGCTGAAAGCCAGCTTCCCATCGGCGACGACAACCATGATTTCGCTCCTTATGCGTATGCAATCTACTTTAACACCGTATTTTTATGCGTATTGTAACACGGAAAATGGGTAGGCAGCGAATAGTTGTCCCGAAGTCCCTATCTCATTGTGGCCCCCGCCTTCGCAGAGTACTAGCTGGTCTTGGACTATCTGCGCCTGCAGAACCGCTTAAGCAGAGGCTCCCGGCAGGAAAGCGGCATCCTTGTCCACGAAATCGGCAAGCAAACGGGCATAGTCGCGATAGTATCCGCTTCTGTCGTGCTCCACGACCCGTTCTGCGAAGGCATCGACCCAACGAAGTAGGTGCTCCTCCAGAAACAGTCGCTGCTCCGTCAGCAGCGACGCCCTTTGAGCCTCGCCGGCCCTCGTTGTTTCAAGAGCCAACTCCCGCATAAAGGCCAATTCGATGGCCATGTGATCATCTGCGACCTTGCCCATGCCGAGAGGTTTAAAGCCGTTGCGCAGATACACGTTTCGAACTTCGAGAGTATTCGGCTGAAAGAGCGCATTGATCCCCGTAGCGTAGATAGATTCCCACATACACACCGCCGGCTTGCCCACACCCACGAAGAGGCGGTTGTACTCCCCTTCCAAGGTAAGCGGCACCGCATCAATATCCTGCTCAGGCACTTTCGGGCCGGCGCCTTCGCCAACCTTGCAAGTACGGCAATCCCGAAGGCCCCAGGCCTCGCCTAAAACCTCGAAGCACTGGTCCATAACCTCACAGGATTCATTTTCCGCGAGAGCCCGGTCGGGCACATCCGAGAACACGCGCTGCAGCAACCCGTACATTGCCGCCCGGGCGACCAGCACCTCATCAAGAGCATCACTCTGAACTTGGTTCATCTCAACAGCCCCTTCTTCGCCATACGGCCAATCTCCTGTTTTGAGAAACCGCCGCGCCCCCTGGGAGCGCGGCGGATACGGGAGGGCCACTCGTGCAACCTCGACAACAGCTGGATGACTTCAGTTCCTACATCAGCCAATCCCGAAACGAGCTGGCTGCATAGGCGCTCTCGTCGACATACGTGGCAGGAGAGGTGGTCGATTCCGGCGCACAGGCCACTTTGCCCAAATTCGTCCCCGTCTCTTCCATATCGCCGAACGTGAGCGCTCTCATAAGGCACGCCTGGACGCAATCTGGCTCTATGCCCTTCGCGCGCAGATCATAGCAACCATCGCATTTCTGCGTGATGTTCAGATCGACGCGATACTGGGGAGCCCCATAGGGGCAGCTTTTCACGCAGGACTGGCAGCCGATGCACGCGCTGTCATCATGCTGCACGGTTCCATCCTCTTCGTCAACGTACATGGCCCCTACGGGACAGTTCGCCACGCAGGCGGGATCCATGCAGTGGTTGCAGGCGAGTGACAGGTGGAAGACGCCCGGTTTGGAACCGTTCTCGCTCACGAAGCTGCTCACCCGACGGAAGAACGCCCCTTCGGGAAGATGATGGTTCTCCTTGCACACCATCATGCAGCTGTGGCACCCCGAGCACAGACTCTGGTTGAAATGAAAGCCCTTCTTTCCCATGATCTTCTCCTATTCCGCGCTCAGAACGACCTGACGACTGCTGTCGCTTCCCAGCGGATCGCCCGCATATTTGCTCACGCGCACGTTATTCGAATTGAACGAGGTGCACCCCATACCCTGCATGAGGGTGCCGTTCAGGGTGCTGACGCCGCCCATGACGTCAATGCCCTCCTCATTGAACTGCGACCAACCGCCATTGGGAAGTGCCAGCACGTCGTCCATATAGGTGGGGCTGACGCACGCTATGCGAAGCACGCTTCCGTGAGGACTCTCCACCAGAACCGTGTCGCCCGTGGCGATACCGTTCTCCTTCGCCACCTTCTCTCCCATGAACACCGGTGTGGCAAACGCCTCGCCCAGAGACTTGGTGTTGCCGTATACGCCGTTGCCGAAACGAGGGTAATGCGTGTTGTACATCAGGTAGGGAAAGTCGCCCTTCACCTGGTCTTCGAAATCCGCGTAAGTGGTCTCGATGCCCTCCACGGGCGTCACGTAGGTGGGATAGGGCTTCCACTCGTCGCCTGCACGAAGCTTCGCCTGGTTGAGGATATCGGCCTTGTACTGGCAGTAGATCTCGAATTTCCCGGAATCGGTGGCCAGCGGGTGGGCAACGGGATCGTCCACGAAGTCCTTGTACGCAATGAAGCCAAAATTGTCGCCCTGCTTGCGCTCTACCTGGTAGACGCCCTTTTCCTTGAACTCCTGCAGCGTGATGCGCCCCTGTTGCGGCTGGCCCTCCACGCCCATGGCGTCAATATCTTCCTGGGTTATGGTAAGCAGGGGCTCATAGGTCACACCGTCGTCGCAGATGACCGTGGTGCCCGCCATGATGTTGTACAGCTTCTGCTCTTCGGAAAGCGGATACATGCCGGCGGGGTCTTCCCCCAGCGCCGTGAGGATGGCGCTCTCGAATTCCCGGTTCGTGCGCGCTTCGTACAGGGGATCGCACACTTTATCGTAGTGGTACACAATTTCGCGGCCGCCCTCGCCCGTCTCCAGGATGGCCTCCTTCTCCAAGTCGCTGATGACCGGAACGACGATATCGCAGAACTGGATGTCCAGCTTCGGAAGGATTCCGCGGCCCACTACGCATTCGATGCCGCCCTCGCGCAGGGCCCGCACCGCTTTCACGGTATCGGGGTAGGAGCGCATGGCAGACCACGTGCCGAAATCCATAAAGCGGACGTCCAGGTCGCGCTCCTCGCAGGCGCTCTCGGGAGCGTCGTTGCGAATGTCTCCGGTGAAATGGTACTTCTTGTTGAAAATCGCATCCCACACCTGTGCGGCGCTCACCACGTCGTCGCACGGCTCGCCGAGCATCTTCTTCGGGGCGATTCCCAACTTTTCCTTGGCCTCGTCGACTCCCGAGCTGCCCGTCAAAATAAGGTTGCACGGCGCATCGCTTCCGCCATCGAAGTAGTAGCCGCCCCAGCACTGCCCCGGTTTGCCGTAATGGCCGCCCATGGAGTTGACGGCGATCATGAGCTGCTCCAAGTTCTCCGTAGCGGTATGGCGCATGCAGCCGAAGGCATTGAACGTCATGACCTTGTTTTCCTTCGACAGCAATGTGGCGAACTTGGTGATTGCCTCCACCGGCGTGCCGCAGATCTTCGTGGCCCACTCCGGTGTTTTCGGAACGCCGTCGTATTCCCCCTTGACATAGCCGAGGAAGTTCTCGGCGCTCGCCGCATTGGCCGGCATCGATTCGGCGTCGAATCCCACGGTGTACTTGTGGAGGAAGTCCCAGTCCACGACGTTGCCGCCCTCTTCATCCAAGCGCAGCATCTCGTAGGCGACGGCTAACAGGAAAGCCGTATCGGTGCCCGGACGAACGGGAATCCAGTCGGCCTCGAGCATGCTGGCCGTCATATTGTAGTCGGGACCCACCACGGTGAAAGTAGCGCCGTTCTCCTTCGCTTTCATGAAGTGCCACATGGGAGAACCCATGGCGTTCCATGCAGGATTGAAGCTGTAGAGCACCACGTTCTCCGCGTTGTACATTAAGTCGAAGCGATCATTGGCCTGGCCGCGCTTCACATCGCAGCCATCGTGCTCCGCGCCCAGGTGGGCCGGCGCCAAACGCGCGCTGCCGCGGGATCCCGTGGCCATGATGCCCACGCTGCCGCCCAAATAGCTGGCATAGGGCAGCCCGTCCCACGACACGCCCAGAAACGAACGCGAACCAAACTGCTCGAACACCCGCTTAACCTCGTCGGCCACGTACCCGACCGCCTCGTCCCAGGAGATGCGCTCCCATTCGTCCTGCCCGCGCAGCTCGGGATGGTAGTCCACCCCGCCCGGCTGCCAATGCTTGCGCTTCATGGGATACTTGATGCGATCCTCCCCCAACCACGTGGAGGACAGCGTTTTGCCGCGCGGACAGCTGCGCTGCTGAGGGTAATCCTGGGAATCATCATGAGTATCGTCGGTCTTCTGGCGAACAATCACACCGTCGACCACATAGCCCTTGTTCAGGCAACGTCCGCCGCAGGACTGCCAGCAGGAAAGCGTCATCCACTGACCGCCCTCCGGCAGGACGTCGATTGGCTGCCGCTGAATACCCGTATCCTCTCCCGTTTTCGGCGTCTTGGTGGGCTCAACATCGCCGCCAACGCATCCCGATAGGGCAAGCGAGCTTGCCAATAGCGAAGCCGCTCCTAGAAATGCACGTCGTTCCAGCATTCCCATCTCCTCTTTCTCGCTCCCATGCAACGAACTCGGGAATGTGCCATCGCTTCAGGCCGGCTCACCCGCCCTCGTTGCCTTACGGGAAGGATTATGGAATCGCGGGAAAACGGCTTCAATAGACGGCAGATCAATGAATCCTTAACAAATTACAACACGAAGGTCAGCAGAGGCAACGTGCATCTCGAGATGCTAGAATTCCTTAGAGAACGAAAGGGGGCACTGTGGGCGGGAAGGAACTTCGCATCGATGTGAAGCTCGTTGTGCTCAGCGCCGTCCTCATCACCCTCATTATTGCCGTTGTCGGCCTCTGGTCGGCCAAAACCCACGAGCAGCAGCTGAGGCAGGAACTCGTTGAGCAAGCCCGAGGTTTCGCCCAGCAGATGGATGCCGTGTGGACTTTCGTCGACGCCAATCAAAACCGCATCAATTACACTTCGGACGGCATATACGAATTCAAGGGACTGCACTGCTCAGTTGCGGCAAAAGCGGTAGCCCAGCTGTTCAACAGGAGCACCGACTACGTGGTTAAGTTCACGCGCACCGATCCGAGAAACCCCGGAGATGCCCCTGATGAGTGGGAACAAGGCGCTCTGGCCTCCTTCGAGGAAGATCCCGCCATTGGAGAGTACTACCAACTCGTGGAAAACGATGAGGCGATGAGCCTCCGCTATTGCACGCCGCTCACCGTGGAAGAGGGGTGCCTGTCGTGTCACGGAGCGCCCAAGGGCGAGATAGATATCACCGGCTATGCAAAGGAAGGATGGAGCATGGGCGATATCGCGGGCGCCCTGAGCATCAGCATCCCCGCGGAACGATACATCGAATCCTACAACGCCGCACTTGCGCGAGATCTCGTCTATTACACCTTGGCAATGTGCGCCGCCTTGGCCATCCTTTTCTTCGCCGTACGCCACCTCGTCACCAAGCCTTTGCACTCGGTCGTTGAGAGTTTGGGCGAAGTGGGCCGAGGGCGTATCGACATGAAGCTGAACAACAGCCAGTCGACCAAAGAGATGTCGACCATGATCAACGCGTTCAACACTATGACCGACGAGCTGGACGATCTCTACGGCAATCTGGAGCAGCAAGTTGCCGACCGAACCGAGAGGCTGCAGAAACTAAGCGAGCAGGCCATCGCCCAGAGGGAGGAGATAAAGAAGGTCAACGAACGCCTGCAGCAGGAATCGGCCTACAAGTCCGACTTCCTCGCGACCATGAGCCACGAGTTGAAAACCCCCCTTACTGCCACTATCTCCTATCTGGAAGCGCTGCAATCGAAGCAATTCAACTTATCAGACGAGGAAAAGCAACTGGCCTCAAGCGCCGAGGCCAGCAGCAAAGAGCTGCTGCTAATCATCAACAATATCCTTGAAACCAGCAGATCCAAAGACATCAAGGAGAAGATGAACTGGGAAGTGATCGATGTACTCGACTTTACCGAGTACCTTCTGCAAGAAACGCTCCCCCTCGCCCGGCGCAGAAACGTGACCATTGTGCGGAAAGCAGACCCGGCCTGCCCCCTCATCTACTCAGACTGGGGCAAATTGCGTCACGTTTTGCTCAACCTGATGAGCAATGCCACCAAATTCTCGCACGAAGGGGGCATCGTCGAATTGGCGGCACGGATCTGCGAAGACGGCAAACACGTGCAGATCGCCGTAACGGATCACGGGATCGGCATTGCGCGGGAAGATCTCGACTCCATTTTCGATCGGTTCTCCCAGACGAGTCACTGGGGAAACGCGAATCCAGACGGAAGCGGCTTGGGACTCTATATCGTGAAAGAGTACGCACAGCTCCTCGGCGGAGAGGTAGCCGTTGAAAGCGAGCTTGGAAAAGGGTCTGCGTTTTTCCTCGCACTTCCCACTCATCCAGAAGGGGCTCCCAGTGAACAACATACTGCTTATTGACGACAATCGAGAAATTCACAATTCTCTCCGGCCGATTGCCGCAGCTCACGGCTACAGCCTCCTCTCGGCCTACGACGGTCTCTCCGGGCTATCAATGGCGCAGAGCTGCGGTGCCGATATTATCATCCTCGACGTGATGCTGCCCCAATCCAACGGATTCGCCCTGTGTCGGAAGATCCGAGAAGCCGGCTGCGACACCCCGGTTATATTCCTCACGGCGAAAAGCGATATCGTCGACAAGAGCATCGGCTTCGAAGCCGGAGGCGATGACTACATGACCAAGCCCTTCCAATCCGAGGAGCTGTTCATGAGGATATCCGCCGTGCTCCGCCGAACGGGATCGCAGAAGGCAAAGCCCGAGCCCCCAAAGGAAAACAAGCAAGATGTGGTTCTCGGCGATTTAGTGCTGAAACCGAGCCAATACCTCGTAGAGAAACATGGCGAGAACGTTGGCCTTACCGCCAAGGAATTCGAGATACTGCACTTGCTCTCCTCGAGCCTGGGGGATGTTTTCAGCAAGGAGCAGATCTACGAGCACCTTTGGAACGAATCGAACCCGCTCAGCCTCGACTCGATTACCGTGCTCGTTCGCCGCATAAGGGAGAAAATCGAAGACGACCCTTCTAATCCCGTCCACCTTCTCACCGTATGGAGGATCGGCTACCGGCTGGTCTAACGCTGCGCCTCGCTCTCGAAAGACGCAACGTCGAAAGGCGACCGTAAAGGACATATCCCGCCCCGCACAGGGATGACGTCGTGTGTGTCGACAGCATTTTCGACGAAACGCTGTCGCGCTCCTCCCGATCCTCTACATGATTAAAAAAAGAGCTTCCCTGACATTTGTCGGGGAAGCTCACCTCTCTTGAAAGCAATTCAGGAAAGAAGCGGCCGCCTACCCCACGACCTCGGTGGTCTCCACCTCTACGGATGCCGCCACGGTCTCGGGTTCCTCAGGCGCTCCGTCGCGGGCCACCGCCCGGGCGGCACGGGCCTCGGCCTCCTTCTCGGCCAAATTCGCCTTGGCCACGGCGATCATGAGCTTGATGCGGTTGAGCTGGTTCACCTCGCTCGCACCGGGGTCGTAGTCCACGGCCACGATGTTGCTCTCCGGGTAGCGGCGGCGCAGCTCCTTAATGGTGGCCTTGCCCACCACGTGGTTCGGCAAACAGGCGAAGGGCTGGGTGCACACCACGTTCGGGCAGCCGGAGCGAATGAGCTCCACCATCTCAGCGGTGAGCAGCCACCCCTCGCCCATGGAGTTGCACAGGGAAAGGATCTCGCTCGCGTAGTCGGCCAGCTCGTAGATGTCCGCCGGCGGGTGGAAGCGACTCGACTTCTCCAGCGCGTCGTTCACGGGCTTGCGCAGCTTCTTGATGGCGGCCAGGCCGATCTTGCTCCCGAGCGCGCTCTTCTTCGACTTGCCGATAGGCTGCTGGAAGATGCCGCCGGCGATGCCGAACAGGAAGAACTCGATAAGCCCGGGCACCACGGCCTCGCAGCCCTCGCGCTCGATGACGTCCACGATCTGGTTGTTGGCCGTCGGGTGGAACTTCACGAGGATCTCGCCCACCACGCCCACGCGGGGTTTCGTGCCCTCGCCGGCCAGGGGCAGCGCGTCGAAGTCCTCCACGATGCGGCGCACCGTGCGGCGGAACTCCGACTGGCGCACGCCGCGCTCGAGCTGGTGCTTGCAGGCGTCCATCCAGTACTGGAACAGGCGGTTCGCGCTGCCCGGCTCCACCTCGTAGGGGCGCGTGCGATACAAGCACATCATGAGCAAATCGCCGTACTGCAGCGCGTAAATGGCCTGGTAGAGCATCTTCGGCGTGATCTTGAAGCCAGGGTTCTCCTCGCCCAGGTCCTTGAAGGAGATGGCGATGACCGGGATGTGCCCGAGCCCCACGGACTTCAGCGCCTTGCGGATGAGCGAGATGTAGTTGGTGGCGCGGCAGCCGCCGCCGGTCTGGGTGATGAGCACGGCCAGCTTGTCGGTGTCGTACTTGCCCGACAGCACCGCTTCCATAATCTGGCCCGTGACCAGGATGGACGGGTAGCAGATGTCGTTGTTCACGTACTTCAGGCCCGCGTCCACCGCGCCGTGGTCCACCGAGGGCAGAAGCGCCACGTTGTAGCCGGCGCGCTTGAAGATGGGCACCAGAAGCTCGAAGTGGTAGGGGGCCATCTGGGGCGCCAGAATCGTCCAGCCCCCATCGCGCATCTGCTCGGTGAACTGGGGGCGCGCGAACTCGGTGGAGGCGCCCTCGCGCTGCTCGATCTCGGCCGCGGCCACCACGCCATCGGCCTTCTCGGTGAAGCTGGCGGGCACGAGCTTATCCAGGTTGTCCAAGTCGATGCACGCAGCCGGACAGCCCCTCTTCTCGGCGGCGGCGTCGGCTTCCGCCTCGGCCTCGCGGTCGGCCTGGTCCTTCAAGGCCGCCAAAAGACTGCGCACGCGAATGCGCGCCGCGCCCAAGTTCGACACCTCGTCGATCTTCAGCACCGTGTACACCTTGCCGGCCGCTTCCAACACCTCCTGCACCTGATCGGTGGTGAGGGCATCCAGGCCGCATCCGAAGGAGTTCAGCTGAATGAGATCGAGATCCTTACGCTGGGTGACCACCTTGGCCGCCGCGTACAGGCGCGTGTGGTACATCCACTGATCCACCACGCGAATGGGCCGCTCCAGCTGGCCCAAGTGCGCCACGGAGTCCTCGGTGAGCACGGCCAAACCGAAGCTCGTGAGCAGCTCGGGGATGGCGTGGTTGATCTCGGGATCCTGATGGTAGGGGCGCCCGGCCAACACGATGCCGCGCGTGCCGGTCTTCTCCATCCACGCGAGGGTTTCCACACCCTTCGTGCGAATATCGCGTTTGAACGCCTCGTCCTCGGCCCAGGCCGCCTCCACCGCCGCCCGGATCTCGTCAGCCGTGAGCGCGGGGCCGCACCCGTTCGTCTCTTTCGCAAAGTTCTCGGTCAGCTCCACCACCAGGCGCTCGGCCAGCTTGTCCTTGTCGTGGTAGGGCACCCACGGCGACACGAAGGCCACATCGGTCTCGCGCAGCTCGTCGATGTTCAGGCGCAGCGCCTCGGGGTAACTCGCCACAATGGGGCAGTTGAAGTGGTTGCCGGCGGTCTCGTCCTCCTGGCGCTCCCACTTCGAACACGGCATCCAGATGAAGTCCGGGTGCTTGTCGAGCAGGTTCATGATGTGGCCGTGCGAAAGCTTCGCCGGATAGCACACGCTCTCGGAGGGCATCGATTCGATGCCGGCCTCGTAGGTCTTCTTCGTGGACGGGTCGGACAGCACCACCCGGTACCCCAGCTTCGTGAAGAAGGTGAACCAGAACGGGTAGTTCTCGTACATGTTGAGCGCGCGCGGGATGCCCACGGTGCCGCGGGGCGCCTCCTCGGGCGCCAGGGGCTCGTAGCCGAAGGTGCGCTCGGCCTTGTACTCGAACAGGTTCGGCACGGCCGACTTCTCGGTGCCGGTGCCCAAACTCTCGCCCTTCTCGCAGCGGTTGCCGGTGATGAAGCGGCGGTGCTTGCCCGTCGCCGCATCGATGCCGAAATCGTTCACTGTGAGCAGGCAGGCGTTCGAGCAGCCCTTGCAGCGCACGGTGCGATGCGTCGGCGCGAGCGCCTCGATCTCCTCAAGGGACAAAAGCCCACTCAGGGGCACCTTCGGGCCCAGATCCGGCGACAGCGGCACGTTCTCGGTGCGCCGACGCGTCTCCTCAAAGCGGTCGCGGGCCAACAATGCCGCGCCGAAGGCGCCCATGTTGCCGGCGATGTCGGGACGGATGGCGTTCACTTCGGAGAGCTGCTCGAAGGCGCGCAGCACCGCATCGTTCAAGAAGGTGCCGCCCTGCACGATGACCTTCGTGCCCACATCGTGCGGGTCGCGAATCTTGATGACCTTGAACAGGGCGTTCTTGATAACGGAAATCGCCAGACCCGCGGCGATGTCGCCTACGGTGGCGCCCTCCTTCTGGGCCTGTTTCACGCGGCTGTTCATGAACACGGTGCAGCGGCTGCCCAGATCCACCGGGTTCTCGGCGGAGATGGCCGTGGCGGCGAACTCGGCCACGTCCAGGTTCAGGCCGCTCGCGAAGGACTCGATGAAGCTGCCGCAGCCCGAGGAACAGGCCTCGTTCAGCATGATGTGGTCGATGACGCCGTCCTTCACGCGCAAGCACTTCATGTCCTGGCCGCCGATGTCCAGGATGAACTCCACGCCGGGCAGCATCTCCTGGGCGCCGCGCAAATGGGCCACCGTCTCAATCTCGCCGGAGTCGACCCGCAGGGCCTCCAGCAGAAGCCCCTCGCCGTAGCCGGTCACCGTGGCGTGGCCTATCTGCACGAGCGGCTCATCCGTTTCCGGGTCGCGGGGCAGCGCCTGGTACAGCTCGGCCACGGCCGCCTTGGCGCAGCCCAGCACGTCGCCCTTGTTCGAGGCGTAGGTGGACCACAGAAGCGCCCCGTCCTCGCCGATGAGCGCCGCCTTGAACGTGGTGGAGCCGGCGTCGATGCCGAGGAAGGCCACGCCCCGGTAGTCCTCAAGCGACGCGCGACGCACGCGCTCGGCGTCGTGGCGAGCGTGGAACTCCGCCAGCTCCGCCTCGTCGGCGAACAGCGGCGCCAGGCGTACCACCTCCGAGCCCTGCATGTCGCCCAGGCCCTCCAGGCGCGTCAGCACATCGAAAAGCTTCTCGGGCCGCGCGCCCTCTGCCACACCGGCGATGGCGCAGCCGGCAGCCACGAACAGGTGCGCGTTCTCGGGCACGATGATGGCCTCGTCGGTCAATTCCAAGATTTCGTAGAAGCGCTTGCGCAGTTCGGGCAGGTACTGCAAGGGGCCGCCGAGGAAGGCCACATGCCCCCGGATGGGCCGGCCGCAGGCGAGACCGGAGATGGTCTGAGTCACCACCGACTGGAAGATGGAGGCGGCGATGTCCTCCTTGCGCGCGCCCTCGTTCAGAAGCGGCTGAACATCGGTCTTGGCGAACACGCCGCAGCGGCTCGCGATGGGGTAGATGGTCTCATGATCGGCCGCCAGCTCGTTCAGGCCGCCGGCATCCGTGTCCAGAAGGGCCGCCATCTGGTCGATGAAGGCGCCCGTGCCGCCGGCGCAGGTGCCGTTCATGCGCTGCTCGATACCGTTGTCGAAGTAGATGATCTTCGCGTCCTCGCCGCCCAACTCGATGGCGACGTCGGTTTTGGGGATGAAGGTCTCCACCGCCGTCTTCGACGCGATGACCTCCTGCACGAAAGTGACATCGAGCCACTGGGACAGAAGCAGGCCGCCCGATCCGGTGATGGCGATGGTCATGGTCTCGTCCGGATAGGCCGCGGCGGCCTCGCGCAGCACCTCCACGATGGTGGCGCGCACGTCGGCGTGATGGCGGCGGTACACCGCCCACAGGATTTCGTTGTCGTTGTTCAGCACCGCCAGCTTCACCGTGGTCGATCCCACGTCGATGCCGATATGGAAGGGGCACGCCTCCGCAGCGGCGCTGGCCTCGGCGGAAGTCTGGGCCGTCTCCACCGTGGTCACCCGCGGCGCGCAAGAGGCGCACGCCGCAGATGCCAGCTCTTTCGCCGAGGTTGAGGCCTCGGTGATGATCTCAGTGTACTTGCTGCTCTTGGCGTTCTTCTTCATTGGCTTACTCCCAACTTACAGCTCGATGGACTCGCCGGGCTTGATGAACAGAAGGCGCATGGCAATGCGCGCCATAGTCTCGGAGGATTCGGGGCAGCCGCGCTCGATCCAGTGGGCGATGATCCCTAAATAGGCGGCGGCGTAGAAGGCGACGTAGTATTCCACGAAGACCGTAGGGTTGTCGCGGTATTTCTCATGCAGGATGTTCTGCACCAGGTTCTCGCAGACCGCCTCGCGCAGCCGCGGCCCGAAACGCACATCGCCCCCGGGGCCGAGCACCGCGTGCAGAAAGTCGCTCTGCTCGCGTAGGTAGTCGAACAGCTCCACGAGGAACGGCAGCGGGCGGCCCGTCGCGCGGAAGGCCAGCATGTCCGCCAGGGTAATGGACTGCATGCGCTCCTGCAGGGCATCGAGGTCGGCCATGACCTCGTCCTCCAGCACGGCGAGCAGCCCGTCCTTATCGCGGAAGTGGTTGTAGAAAGTGCCGCGGGACGTATCGGCCCGCTCGCATAAGTCGTTCACGGTGAGCGCATCGTAGCCGCGCTCCTCCATGAGCTCGACAAGGGCGCCGCGCAGGGCGCGCCTCGATTTCGCGATGCGCCGATCCTCGCAGGGAGCGGCCGGCGCGCAGGTTGCCGTGGCTATGACGGTCTCCTTCGTTCGGTTGCGATGCAGCGGTCGCATTTCGACAGAACGGCCAAAAATGGACACGCTGTTCAATAGCTCGCATTATAGAGAGCGCCGCCCTTTTCGGCAACCCCTTCCTTCCCCTTCCACCACCCTTCCAAAAGCCTGTTTTCTTGTCGAAGGCGGCCCACGGCCGCCCTTTTCCTGGTATCTTGGGATTTCGCATTCGTACCACCGTGCTTATCGAGGAGGCAGGCGCCTGCGCGCCGAACCCTATGGCAAACAGACCTGGCAAGCATTCCGCTCCGCTCAACTCCGGCACCTCGCGCCGGGGCGCCCACTCGGCGCCCCTCGGCTCCGCGCAGGGACGCCGCGGTTCCCA